>Ga0209022_1000501_pt1 | contig 49382 bp, 34 predicted proteins | sample PinacodermPK_FD_187300 | JGI IMG/M metagenome (GOLD analysis project Ga0209022, IMG submission 187300) | Host-associated microbial community of the marine sponge Aplysina aerophoba from Gulf of Piran - sponge pinacoderm, lysed by proteinase... | ecosystem: Host-associated > Porifera > Sponge >...
GCCATCGCGGGGAACCACCTTGTTCACCAGACCGATGCGGCAGGCTTCCTCCGCGTCGATCACGCTGCCCGTGAGGATCAGCTCCAGCGCCTTGCCGAGCCCCACCACCCGCGACAGGCGCTGGGTGCCGCCGCTGCCGGGGATCATGCCGCGGGAGACTTCCGGGAGTCCCACCTTGGCCCCTTCCACCGCCACCCGGATGTCGCAGGCCAGCGCCAGCTCGCAGCCGCCGCCCAGGGCGAATCCATTGATGGCCGCGATCACCGGCTTGTTGAGCCGCGCGATCATCTCGGTGTCGCTGATCTCCATCTTCGCCTGCCGCGCCGCCACCACGCCGACCTTTTCCTGCGCCGCTTCCTTAAGGTCACGACCGGCCGAGAACGACCGCTCCCCCGCGCCGGTAAGAATCACCACCCGCACCTCCGGGTCCGCCCGGATGGCCGTAACCGCATGGATGAGATCCTCGCGCATGCGCCGGTTGCGCGCATTCAGCACTTCCGGACGGTTCAGGGTCACGTAGGCAATGCCGTGCTTCTTCTCGAATATGATGGCTTCATAGTCCATGTCGTTGCTTGCTCCTCTCCACGTCGAATCCGTCATTCCCCGGGCGCTTCGGGTCATTCCCGGCCGTCCGTGCTCAAAACGCCCCGGCGGCCTCCAGGCCGCGAATCTCCTCCTCGCCCAATCCCAGCAAACCGTGCAGGACCGCGTGGGTATCCTGCCCCAGCAACGGGGCATGGCGGCGGATCTCGCCCGGTGTCCCGGACAGCTTCATCACGATGCCCGGCAGCGTGAGCCGGCCCTGGCGCGGGTGCTCGTGCTCGACCACGGAGCCGCGGCTCCGCAAGTGCGGGTCGGCGACGAGGGTGGTGCCGTCGGACACCATGCCGGCGGTCACACCACTCGCCTGGAGGGCCTCCATGACCTCGCGCGGACTCCGCTGTCGGGTCCATTCCGACACCAATTCATCCAGAGCCCCAGCGTTGGCCAGCCTCCTGTCGGCGGTAGCGAACCGCTCGTCCCCGAGCGCCGCGTGATGGCCGGTGGCGGTGCAGAAACGGCGCCATTCCTCGTCATCCGCCACCGAGACGGCACACCACGCGTCGTCGCCCCGGGACGGGTAACAGCCGTGGGGAGCGCTCGCGTAACCGCGGTTGCCCACGGGCCTGGTGGCGCGTCCGTTGACCAGGCCGTCCAGCAGCGCCGGCCCGATGAGCGATGCCGTGACCTCGCCCTGGGCGATGTCGATGAACTGCCCCTCGCCCGTGTTGGCCCTGTGATGTAGCGCCGCCATCAGCACGAAGGCCATGTGAATGGAAACGATGTAGTCGGGATAAGAGGTCTGCGACCCCACGGGCGCACCGCCGTCCGGGTGGTTCCAGAGCCAGGTCATGCCGGAAAACGGCATCAGGCTGGGGCCCCAGGTCACGTAGTTCTTCCGGGGGCCGGTGGTGCCGAGCCCCTGAAGCCGGATCATGATGATGTCGGGCTTCAGCGCCTTGAGCTCCTCGTAGCCCAGGCCGAGGCGATCCATGACTCCGACGCTGAAGTTTTCCACCACCACGTCGCTCTCGGCGATGATGCGCCGCGCCACGTCCCTGCCCTCTTCGGACTTGAGGTTGGCGGTGATCGAAAGCTTGTTCCGGTTGTGGTCGGCAAACGGCAGCGACGCTTCCACGTCCTTGTTGCCCTCGCGGATGCGCCAGGTGTCGGGCCTTGCCCGGGACTCGATCTTGATCACCTCGGCGCCAAAGTACGCGAGCTGCATGGTTCCGTAGGGGCCGGCGACCATGTGGGTGAAGTCGGCCACGCGGATACCTTCCAGGGGCAGCGCGCCGTTTCCCACGGAAACCCCGGGGGCTGACGCCCGGTCCGCGTGGTCGTCCCGCGCCGGCCGCCGATGGGCGCGACGCGAATGAACCGGCGGCGGATCCCCGCCATCGAGCAGTTCCCGGTCGTGCTCCCCAAGAGAGGGAGCGTGGTGCCGGAACCTACAGCTATCGGTCTTGTAGGGCCGGGCCGGAAATTCCATGGGACCGAGTCGCGGGTGGACAGTATCCACGACCAGACCCCGGGACTCGATGTGGCGGTCGCGCACGAACTCGAGCGGCGTGTTCACCGGGGCGCAGGGGATGTGGCAGTCCTGCAACTCCTCGTAGACTTTTTCCTTGGGCAACTCCGCCAGGACCTCGGACACGACCTGGTCCACCTCCGCCACGTGGGCCCGGCGATAGACCGGGTCCCCGAACTCGTCGCCCGTCAGCGCCGCCGGGCGCCCCAGCCAATCCACGAACCGCTCCCACGCCCCCGGCTGGGAGTTGGTCACGAAGATATGCACGAAGCCATCCCGGCAGCGATAGATCGTGCCGGGGGTGGCGAAGCGGTGCTGGGTGCCGTCCCGGCGCGGGTGGACGCCGGTGGAAGCGGAACGCGAGACCATGTTCTCCATGGCCGCCAGGCAATCCATCATCGACACGTCGATGTGCTGTCCCGCGCCGCCCTGCCGCACGTGCCACAACGCCATCAAGATCGCCAGCGCGGCGTGGGCCGAGCCCACCAGGAACGCCTGCGCGCCGGGCGCGTTCACCGGCGGCAACGACGGCTTGCCGCTGACATACATGAGCCCGCCCATGGCGAAGGCCACCAGACCGGACCAGCGGTACCGGCTGTAGGGCCCGTTCTGGCCGAACGCCGTAACGGACGCGTAGACCAGGCGCGGGTTGGCGGCGAGCAAGTCCCCGTGTCCCAGGCCCATGTCCGCGAGGGACCCGGGCGCGGAACTCTCCAGCACCACGTCCGCGGTCCGGGCCAGGCGCCCGACGCGCTCCCGGCCGGCGTCGGTAGCGAGGTCCGCGATGATGCTCTTCTTGTTGGCGTTGAAGTAGAGGAAGGAAAGGCTGCTTTCGGAACCCGGCCGGTCGTCCTTGAACGGAGGCTCGCCGCGGGAAGGGCTGCCCCCGGGCGGCTCCACCTTGATCACCTCGGCGCCGAAGTCGGCCAGCAGCTTGCCGCAGTACTCGCCCTCGGGACCCGCCAGCTCCAGGACCCTTACGCCATCCAGCGCTTGTGGTGCGGTTTGCGGCTCCGCCATGGGTCCGACCGCGTCCTCCGATCAGCCGCGCCGGTCCAGCGGCTGGAATTCGAGGCCCGTGGCCCCCACGTACTTTGAATTGGGCCGGAACAGCCGGTTGTTGTCGATTTGCTCGATGATGTGCGCCGACCAGCCCACCACCCGGCTCATGGCGAATATGGGGGTGTTGAGGCTGATGGGAATCTTCATCATGTGGTAGATGGGCGCGGCATAGAAGTCCACGTTGGGGCAGAGGTTCTTCTCCCGGCGCATGACGTCCTCCACCTTGACGCAGATATCGCTCAACCGCGTGTCGTCGAGCTGCTTGCCGAGCAGGCCGCCCCACTTCTTGGCCACCTCCACCCGGGAGTCCGCGGTCTTGTAGATACGGTGGCCGAATCCCATCACGCGCTTCTTCTGCCGCAGGCTCTCCTCCACCCAGGCCTCGGCCCGGGCCGGCTCGCCGATCTCCAGGATCACGTCCATGGCCTTCTCGTTGGCGCCGCCGTGGAGCGGCCCCTTGAGGGCGGCGATGGCGCCCACCACCGCACCGTAGAGGTCCGACAGCGTGGAGGCGATCACCCGGGCGGTGAAGGTCGAGGCGTTGAACTCGTGCTCCATATAGAGGATCAGCGTCACCTCCAGCACCCTGGCCTCGAACTCGTCCGGCCGCTCGCCGCGCAGCATGTAGAGGAAGTTGGCCGCGTGGTTGAGCTCGGGGTCCGGCGCCACCACCTCCAGCCCCTGGGAGAGCCGGTGCAGCGCCGCCACCGCCGTGGCCAGACGCGCAAGGAGGCGCGTCGCCTTTCTCAGGTTGGCGTCGTGGGAATCATCGCCGGCATCGGGATCGTACAGCGCCAGCGCCGAGACCGCGGTGCGCAGGGCGTCCATGGGCACCGCGTCGGGCGGGAGCCCGTTCAGGCTCTCCACCACGCCCGCCGGCAACGCGCGGTTCGAGCGCAACTCCGCGTCGAACGCATCCATCTCCGCCGCGTTGGGGAGCCTGCCGCGCAGCACGAGATAAGCCACTTCTTCAAAGCGTGCCTGCTCGGCCAGATCGTGCACGTCGTAGCCCCGGTAGATCAACTCGCCTTCCGGACGGACCGAGCAGATGGCCGTCTCTCCGGCAACCACCCCTTCCAGCCCCGGCTTCACCTCTGACATCCTTGCCTCCCACGAGGGCGCCGCACCGCGGCGCCCGGAATGCCCCTCCAAGGGGATATCGGACAATTACTTCAATAAGGACCGGCGTTCAACCGAGGTCAAACGGCGCCCGCCTTGCGCAGCGCCCGGATCTCCCCGGGCGTATAGCCAAGTTCCTTGAGCACGGCGCCGGTGTGCTGGCCCACCCGGCAGATCTTCCCTCCGGGCTTGCGCGCGCCCGCGAACCAGAACGGCGGCGTGAACTCCACGGCACCGGTCCCCTTCCGCCGCGCCAGCGTCTTGCGAAAGCGCACGTGCGGGTCTCCCAGAACTTCCTCGGGCTCGTACACCGGCGCCACGGACAGGCCGTGGTCGTCCCGGAGCAGCGCGACCCAGTCGTCCCGTGGACGGGTCTTGAAGGTACGGCGCATGGCCGCCTTGATGCGCGGGGTCTGCTCCGGGTCGAAGGCCGCCCCGGTGTACCGTTCCAGCCCCAGGGCCTTGCACAGGACCCCCCACTGCTCGGGTCCCAGGGCCGCCAGCGACACGAACCCGCCGTCCGCCGCCTCGTAGGTATCGTAGCATGCCGCGGTGCCGGCCAGGGTGGCGTGCTCGCGCTTGACCTCCGGACTCGACCTGCGCGGCGGCGGCTCGAGCATCAGGTACCGCGCCACCAGAAGCAGGGTCCAGTCGAACATGGAGATGTCGATGTAGCGCCCCTCCCCTTCCCGCAACACACCGATGTAGGCGGCGAGGATGGCGGTCAGGGCCGGGTAGCCGCCGCCCGCCACGTCGGCCACCTGGGCCGCGGGCGGCAGCGGCCGGCGGCCCGCCTCCCGGCCGATGGCGAGCATGCCGCTCAGGGCCAGGAAGTTGATGTCGTGGGCGGAGTACGCCACCGACGGGCCGCTCTGGCCGAAACTGGAAATGGAGCAATAGACGAGCCTGGGGTTCAGTTCCCGGAAGGTGTCGTAGTCCACCCGGAGCCGGCGCGCGACCCCGGGCCTGAACCCCTCCACCACGATGTCCGCTTGCCTTGCCAGGGAGTGAACGATCTCGCGTCCGGCGCCGGACTTGAGGTTGAGCGTGATGCTCCTCTTGCCCTGGTTGAGGTAGGGCGCGCCCGAGCGCACCGCGTCAGGCCCTTCCACCTTGAGAATCTCGGCGCCCAGGGCCGCCAGGAGCCAGGTGCACAGCGTGCCCGGATACATGTGGCTCAGGTCCAGGACCTTGACGCCGTCGAGGATCGGTTTGGACATGGGGCCTCCGAAGGGTTCGCCTCCGATAGAATCACGGGCGCGGCCGTTGGACAAGCCGGCGATGACGAGTCGTTGTTGAAATGCCCCGCCCGCTGGTTTATCGTAGCCCGGTGCGATCAGGATAGGACTCTTCAACCTCACAAGGAGAACCATCATGGATCGACGTGTGGCATGGATCGGACTCATCGTGGCGGTGCTGCTGGCGTGCGCGAGCACGGCCGCGGCGGCGTCCTTCTACGAGAAAAAGACCGTGAGGATCGTTTCAGTGCACGCCCCGGGGGGCGGCTACGACACCTACTCCCGCCTCTTCGGACGCCACCTCGGGAAGCACATTCCGGGCAACCCCAAGGTGATCGTCGTCAACATACCGGGAGCCAGCGGCCTCATCGGCACCAACTATGTATACAACGTGAGCAAGAAGGACGGCCTTACGCTGATCCAGCCGAGCTGGGGCGTGGCGCAGGCGCAGTTCCTGGGCTTCCCGGACATCAAGTATGACGTCACCAAGATGATCTGGCTGGGTCTGGCCAACAGCGGCCCCGTCACCGCGGTGGTGCGGAAGGACTCCCCGATACAGACCATGGACCAGTGGCTCGATCCCAAGACGAAGCCGCTGATCTTCGGCTGCACGTCGCTCAACAGCCTTACCTGCAGCATCCCCCTGGCCATGAACAACATCTTCGGCGACACCTCCAAGATCGTCTCCGGCTACGTGGGAACGGCGCGCATTCGCGCCGCGCTGTTGCAGAAGGAGGTGGATGGGCTCACGGGGTGGAGTTGGGACTCGGTGAAATCCACCGGCATGTCGATGATCGACGACGGGGACGCCAAGATCATGGCGTACATCGGTTTCGACCGGCACGCGGAGCTGGACGAGCGCAAGGTGCCGTTCGTGAACGAGAGGATCACGAAGCCCGCGGACGTCGCCTTCATGGAGGTGCTGCTCCTGCCGGCGGCCATGCTGCGGCCGTGGGCCGTGCCGCCGGGGACGCCGGCTGACAGGGTCGAGATACTGCGAAAAGCGTTCCATGCCACGCTGAAGGATCCCGGGTTCCTGGTCGACGCCAAGCGGACCCGCCTGGACATCAACCCCAAGAGCGGCAAGTGGCTGACCGACCTCATCAACAACATGAAGACGCAGATGACGCCGGAGGTGCTGAGCCGCGCCCGGAAGATCGTGGGCCTGGAGAAGTAATCGGACAGACGGTGCGCGATCCCGCCGGCGTGGGCGAGTCGCCGGCGGCATCCATCATTGGACAGAGGAAACGAAGGAGGGATAACCGGCATGTTCCTGCGAAGGATATTCATCGGGCTCATCGTGGCGGTAGCGATCGCCGGCGGCAGCGCCGGCGCGGCGGAGTCGTTCTACGAAGGCAAGACGGTCAAGGTGATCACGCCGCACCAGCCGGGCGGCGGCTACGACACCTACGCGCGCCTCTTCGGGCGGCACCTGGGCAAGTACATTCCCGGGAAACCCAACGTCATCGTCATCAACATCCCGGGCGGCAGCGGCCTCATCGGCACCAACTACCTGTACAACGTGGCCAAGCCGGATGGGCTCTCCTTCGTCCAACTGAGCTGGGACTCGGCGCAGGCCCAGTACCTGAACTACCCGAACATCCGCTACGACGTATCCAAGTTCATCTGGCTCGGGCTGGCCAACTCCGGTCCCATAACGGTGGTGGTGCGCAAGGAATCGCCCATCCAGAGCATGGACCAGTGGCTCGACACCAAGACCAACCCGCTGATCTTCGGATGCACCGGGCGGAACAGCCTCACCTGCAGCATCCCGCTGGCCATGAACGACATCTTCGGCACCACCTCCAAGATCGTGGCCGGGTACAAGGGCACCGCGCCGGTGCGCGCGGCGCTGCTGCAGAAGGAAGTGGACGCACTCACCGGATGGAGCTGGGACTCGGTGAAGGCCACCGGCATGTCCATGCTCGATGAGGGCTCCATCAAGATCATCGCCTATCTCGGCGGGCGCCACCCGGAGCTGGAGGCACGCAAGATCCCGTTCCTGGACGAGCGCGTTACCAAGCCGGCGGACGTCGCCTTCATGAAGGTGCTGCTGCTGCCCGCGGCCATGCTGCGCCCTTGGGCGGTGTTGCCCAAGACGCCGGACGACAAGGTGGCGATCCTGCGAAAGGCCTTCGCGGCCACGCTGAAGGACCCGAAGTTCCTGGCCGACGCCAAACGGGCGCGGCTGGAGATCAACCCCAAGCCGGCCGAGTACATGGTCAATCTCATCGCCGACATCAAGAAGCAGATGACGCCGGAGGTGATCAGCCGGGCGCGGCGGATCGTGGGGCTGGAGAAATAGCGCTCAAGGCAACGGAGTACGGTCAGACCCGTGGGGCGGGTTCCGGGATCGGGCGAACCCCATCCATACCCGCCGCCACAAGGAGAGACGCATGTCGAGCATCTCGGGCAAATACGCCGTCGTGGGCGTGGGCGAGACCAAGGTGGGCAAGCGGCCCGAAGCCACCACCAACTCACTGCACGTCGAAGCCATCCGCCTGTGCCTGGAGGACGCCGGAATCGACGCGTCCCAAGTGGACGGTCTCCTGACCAACCAGCCGCTGACCGACGCGCACCGGAGCTACGCGGTGCGGCTGGCGCACATGGCGGGCATCGATCCCAATTACGCCACCGACCTGGCGCTCGGGGGCGCCACGCCCATCGCCATGATCCAGAACGCGGTGATGGCCATCGAGGCGGGCATGGCCAACTACGTGGTGTGCGTGCACGCGCGCAAGCGGGCGACGCCGGACCCCACGCCGGGTTATCCCATCCGCAGCGGCGACGAGCACTGGGAGCAGCCCTGGGGCCACTTCTCCGCGGTGGCCAACCACGCGTTCGCGGCCACGCGCCACATGCACGAGTTCGGCACCACCAGCGAGGACCTGGGACAGATCGCCGTGTCCACGCGCAAGCACGCATGCATGAACAAGAACGCCACCATGCAGAAGCCCATGACCATCGAGGACCACCAGAACTCGCGCCTGATCGTGGAACCGCTGCACCTGTTCGATTGCTCGCTGGAGTCGGACGGCGGGGCGGCACTGCTGGTGACCAGCATGGAGCGGGCCCGGGACCTCCCGAAGAGGCCCGTCCAGGTCCTGGGCATGGGGCAGCACCACCCGCACTCCAGCGTCATGGACGCGCCTACCCTGACCACCTTGGGGAGCCGGAAGTCGTCCGAGGCAGCCTACCGCATGGCCGGACTCAGCCCCAAGGACATGGCCTTCGCGCAGTTCTATGATTGCTTCACCATCACCACGCTGATCACCATCGAGGACTACGGCTTTTGCGGCAAGGGCGAGGGCAAGGACTTCATCAAGGACGGGCGCATCGAGGTGGGCGGCGAGATCCCCGTGAACACCCACGGCGGGCTCCTGTCGCAGGCCCATCTCGAGGGCATCATGCACGTCACCGAGGGCGTCAAGCAGTTGCGCGGCAACGAGGTGGAACCGGAGCGCCAAGTGCAGGGCGCGAAGGCGGGCGTCATCAGCGGCCACGGCGGCAGCCTGTGCATGCACGCATCACTCGTACTGGGGGTACAATGAGCAAGTCGGAAGCACATGACAAACGCGGACGCGCGGCGCCGCGCAACGAACCGTTCCTGGCGGAGGTGGAGGCCCAGCCCTTCTGGGACAACCTCAAGGAACACAAGCTGACGGTGCAGCGCTGCAACGCCTGCGGGGCCTTCTTCAACTTCCCGCCCCAGGCCATGTGCGCCAAGTGCCTGTCGTCCGACAACGAGTGGGTGTCGGTGAGCGGCAAGGGCACCGTCTACTCCTTCGTCACCTATCACCGGGCATGGCATCCGGCCTACCAGGACCAGATCCCGTACAACGTCTCGCTGGTGGACCTCGACGAGGGGCCGCGGCTCGTGAGCAACGTCGTCGACATCCCGCCGGACGAAGTGAAGGTGGGGATGGCGGTGGAGGTGGTGTTCGAGGACCACGAGGGCTACACGCTGCCGAAGTTCAAGCCGAGCGCATAGAGCTCGGCCACAACCCTGGGTGCGGCCCTCCGGCACGCGCCGGACACGCGCGGGCCGCCGCACCCCGTCAGGAGTGACAGATGGCCTATACGGCACAGGGGCGCACCAAGAACTTCCCGGTCTTCGACTGCGACAGCCACATCCACGAGCCCCGGGAGGTCTGGGACGAATACATCCCGGAGAAGCAGCGGGCGTTCGCCAAGCAGCACTTCTACCGGGACATGGACCGGCTCGTGATGGTCGTGAACGGCCAGGTGAGCTACGGCAACCCCAAGACCTACGCCTATCCGGGACAGGGCTGGCACCCGGGCATGAACAAGAAGATCCTGGGCTCCATCGGCCCCGACGACCCCCGGTGGGACCAGGAGATCGGCCGCAACGCCAGCCAGCGGGACCCGCGGGTGCGCCTCAAGGACATGGACGCGTCGGGCATCGACCAAGTGATGGTGTTCCCGTCCACCTTCGTGCGCATGCCGCTGGTGAAGAACGCGGACGCGGCGCGCATCTGCGCCACCGCCTACAACGACTGGGTCAACGACTACTGCGCCGCCGACCGCAAGCGCCTCTACCCGTGCGCCGTGCTGCCGGTCCAGGACGTGGACTACGCGGTCCAGGAGCTGCGGCGCGTGGCCAAGCTGGGCTTCAAGTCCGCGGTGGTCCGGCCCGTGCTGGTCAACGACCGCTACCCCACCTTTCCCGAGTTCGATCCCTTGTGGAGAGAGTTCGAGGAGCTGGGCCTGGCCCTGGGGATGCACACCTTCCCGTCGGGCGGCGAGGCCGTCACCGAGGCCATGGCGGAACGCATGTCGGGCGGAACACAAGGCAAGAGCAGCGCCCAGCGGTCCCCCTTCACCCGCCACGACGTCTACGTATACTCACCGGGGCAGTTCGTCGAGAACATCATGCGCAGCATGGGCTCGGTGCAGCCCGGCTCCGAGTCCCTGAGCTTCATCAGCGAGGCCCAGACCTGGACCATGGTGGTGATGCTCACGGGCTGGCTGGAGAAGTTCCCCAAACTGCGGGTGGCGATCCTGGAGTCCAACTCGAGCTGGCTGCCGCTGATCCTGGAGAAGGCCGAGACCTACCTCGACCTCTACCGCTTCGTGCGCGAGCAGGCGAAGCCGCCGCAGAAGGTCGGCGACCCGCGGGAGACCTTCGCCCGGCAGTGCTACATCGCCTTCGAGAGCGACGAGGACATCACGCTCAGGCTGTGGGACATCTTCGAGGACATCGCCCTGTGGTCGTCCGACATGCCGCACCACGACGCCTCGGACACCTGGGAAGCCATCGACAACATGGACAAGCACGGCGTGCCCCAGGAAGTGCAGGAGAAGCTCTTGGGCGGCAACGCGCGGCGGCTCTACGGCATCGAGCCCGAGCTGTTCGTGACCGATGCCCCGGCGGAATACACGCCGACGAACATCGTGCCGCGCTACGCGGGGTAGGATTCGGCACCGCGGAGATGTGCGGCGAACGATCCCGCACGTGTAGGGGCGACCGGCGGTCGCCCCTTTGTCCTGTGATGCGCGGCAGGACTCCTACCCGACATGGGCCGAGGAGAACGAGACCATGACCGAACTGGACAGCGTCACGTCATCGAGCGAGACCGAATACCTCGAGTGGCACCTGCGCAACTACGAGGACATGCCCCGGGAGGTCATCCTCAAGATGGACCTCCTGCGGGTGGGCCACTGGTTCACGGATGCCGCCCTGGAACTGGCCTCCGACGCCCTGGTCAAGTCCTACCGGCTGTTCTCCTACGACCTCATGTCCATGAAGGACATGAAGCGAAAGGAGCACCGCCGGACGCCGGAATGGTTCGCTATCCGCGACGGGCACCTGGGCCTGCGCCCCGTCATCGTCCAGACCACCCTGAGCCCGGATTCGCCCTACGTCATCGACGTGGTCGACGGAGAGTGCAAGCTCCTGCTGGACGGGCGCGAGCTCTGCGACGTGAGCTTCCCCAAGCCGCTGAAATACTATACGCGGTCCTTCGAGGACGGCACCAAGTACCACGAGATCATCGCCTTCGGCTACTTCGCCACGGTGTTCCGCAACTGCCAGTACTGGGGGCCGGACGAGGAATGCCGCTTCTGCGACATCAACGTCAACGTGCGCCAGATGAAGGAGTCCCGGGACTTCACCTTCAACACCCCGGTGAAACCCGTGGCCTACGTGGCCGAAGTGGCCCGCTCCATCGAACAGGACGCCATCGACGAGGTGGGCTACGCCCCGCCCATCGACTTCCTGATCTCCGGCGGCACCATCCTGAAGAGGCTCCACGGCAAGGAGGAGGACGACTTCTACCTGGAGTACGCCTCGGCCCTCAAGTGGGGCGGCCACCGCCGCTACATCAACATCCAGACCAACGCCAAGGACAAGGAGACCATGAAGCGCTACCGCGCCGAGGGGGTCGACTGCCACCATGCCAACATGGAAGTCTGGGACAAGCGGCTGTTCGAGTGGATCAACCCGGGCAAGAACCGCCGCATCGGCTGGGACAACTGGGTGCGCTGGATGATCGAGTCGGTGGAGGTGCTGGGCGAGGGCAACGCCCGCCCCAACTTCGTCTGCGGCGTGGAGCTGGCCCGCCCGTACGGCTTCGACAACGTCGCCGACGCGGTCAAGTCCACCGGCGACGGCGTCGACTTCTTGATGCGCCACGGCGTGTTCCCGCGCTTCAACCAGTGGCGCCGGGAGCCCGGCTCCGACCTCGTCTCGCAGCACGAGCAGCCCGCCATCCCGCTGGAGTTCTACATCCAGATCATGCGCCGCTACTACGAGAGCTGGAAAAAGTACCGCCTCCCCTTCCCCCACCACGACTCCGTGCACCCCGAGCGCCGCTGGGGCTCCGGCCACGCCACCTACGACGACATGCTCTTCCTGAACGACTGGCCCAACTACGAAGAGGAGTGGGACCGGGGTTCGCGGGAAGGGTTGAAGGCCTGTGTGACCAGCGGGTAGGGTCTGCGTCCGAGGCCCATTCCCGCTTCAGGCCTTCAATCAGTCGCCCTTTGGCTTTCAATCGGTCGCGCTCCAACCTTCAATTGGTCGCACGTAAGCCCTTGTATTGTCTACAAACTAACCGTTACGGATGCACGTCCTGCAAGAACAGCTCATCCGGAATCTCGAAGCCGATACCCTGCTCGCGAGCTCGGTTGTAAGCGACCCAAGCCGGAATGTACTGCAGCCCCAGCCCGCTTGAAGGCCCTGTCCCCACCCCGCCGAACAGCGTGATGTCATCTTCGCTGGTGCGTCCCTGGTCGAGGCCTTCGACGATCTCGCCCAGAAACTTGAGCTTGTGGTTCCAGTGGGGCTTCCAGCGCTCCAGCCATAGCTGATCGGCGGGCGTCTCGCCGGTTTTCATGTGCCAGATGGTGGCGGGTTCGCGGGCTCGCGCGGTGATGGTGTCGGCGGTCTCGTGGGTGAGATCGTCGAGCTCTCCGACCTGGAGCGAGCCGACGTAGTGGCCGGGCTTCAGCATGGCGCCGTTGAATACCGGTTCGTAGGAGTTCGTGGCGCAGGCGATGATGTCGGCGCCCTTGAGCGCCTCTTCGGTGCTGGCAACCGGGATCAGCCTGGCGGAGACCCGTCCCTCCATTGACTCGCAAAGCGCGAGCTTGTGCTCTTCGGTCGGGCAGTAGACCCGGATCTCCTGGATCGGCCGGACCGCGCAATGGCCGATCACCTGGGTCGGCGCCAGCCAGCCGGCGCCCAGCAGCGCCATCACCTCGCTGTCGACCCGGCTGAGATACTTGGCGGCGATGCCGCTGGTGGCTCCGATCATGGTACGGTTGAGCACCGTGTCCTGGAACATCGCCAGCGGCGCGTGGTCCTCGATGCTGAACATGATGATCAGGCCCGAGAACTTGCCCGCGGGATTGGGGATCTGGTAACGCCGGGGGAAACCCTTCACCACCTTGCGCGACAGATGCTCCGAGGTCATCCGTATCAGGTGCACGCCGTAGCGCGGCACCGAGGCGTCCATGCAGGAGTAGAGGTAGAACTCGCCGTCGCCCAGACCGGTGTAGTTGAGAGTGCGCGGACGGCTCGACAGCCGGCCCGCGCCGAGATCGGCGAAGGTGGGCTCCAGCACCTCGATGGCGTCCTCCACGGTGACGAGCCGCTCTACTTCCTCGTTGGTCAGGAACAGCGCCATGACTTCCCCTCCCTATCCAACGGCACACGGAAAGACAAGGCACAAGTATAACGATGCGGCCCCGGTCTTCAGGGATCGACGGGATTGACTACCATGCCGGAAGACACGACCACCACCCTGTTCTTCGAGCTCTTCAGCGGGCTGCCGCGCCAGGGGCCCGGTGATACCGCCAGCACGCTCCGGGCGCTCTCCCTCGTTCCGGATGTCGGGTCCGACACCCGCATACTCGACGTCGGCTGCGGCACCGGCCTTCAGACGCGAGTGCTGGCGCGGAACTCCCCCGCGAGCATCGTGGCCATAGACAACCATCCGCCGTTCGTCGACATCCTGAACGAGGAGGCGCGCCGTCTCGGCCTCGCGGACCGTTTGGAGGCTCGCGTCGGCGACATGAACCGCCTGGATTTCGCGGACGCCTCGTTCGACCTGATCTGGTGCGAGGGCGCCATCTACAACGCGGGCGTCGAGGCCGCCCTGCGTGACTGGAGCCGCCTGCTCGCGCGTGGCGGCCATGTGGCCTTCTCCGAAGTCTGCTGGACCCAACCCGACCCGCCGGCGGAATGCGTGTCGTTCTGGAAGGGGGAATACCCTGCGATACGCGACGTGGGGGCGCTTCTGACCGCCATCGCTACATGCGGATACGACACTGTCGGGCATTTCATGCTGCCCCGGTCCGCGTGGTGGGACGACTACTACCGTCCGCTCGAACAGAACGCGACGGCGTTCCGAAAGCATTACCGCGGGCGCCCCGAGGCACAGGAACTGGCTGACTGCACTCAGCGTGAAATAGACGTCTGGAAGGCCTACTCGGACTACTACGGCTACGCGTTCTTCGTGGCGCGGCCTACTCGTGCGGTGTCTTCGGCAAGACTCTGACCATGGGTTTCGCCGTCCTTCGACTTCGCGCCGCTGACGCGGCGCTACGCTCAGAACGAACGGTTCATGCCAGCTTGCCCGTCCGCCTACTCCGGGGCATCGAACACCGCGGCCACATCGGCTGTGAATCCTTCCAGCAGTGGCGAGGTGGCGACGGTTCCGCGACGGAACACACCGTGCTCGGCATAAGCGCCGCTCTTGAGCACCAGCACCGTAATGGTGTCGTCGCGGGGATCCACGATCCAGTACTCGGGGATGCCGCCCTCGGCGTAGTCGGCACGCTTCTCCACCAAATCGCGTTGCGGGTCGTCGGGGCTCACGACCTCGACCACCAGATCCGCACCCAACCAGTAGCGGTCCTGGTAGCGCGAATCGGAGCGGTGGCGCAGAAGCAGGATGTCCGGTTCCCGGAACTTGCCTTCGCGGATACGCATGCGCAGCGCGGACACCATCGCGACGCCGCCTAGCGGCCTGAGGTAGTCGCGGAACAGTTCATAGAGGAACAAGAGGATGGCTTGGTGCGTGGACGTGGGCATGGGCAATTCCTCGATGTAGCCGTCCGTGAACTCGATCAACCGCCGACTGTAGTCCGTGAGCCACAAGTAGCCCTCGTCATTCCAGGCGCCCTGGCGCGGCAGGGTATCGCGCAACAAGGTGTTCAGCGCTTCCTGGGAGGCGTTGGCGGGTCCGGTCATCCGAGTCATGCCTTCATCCCTTACTGTCGCAGAAGTCCACACGGCAATCCTACACCAGCACCCCTTCCCCTTTCCACTTGGCGATGGTCGCCTCGTCGTAGCCCAGCACGTCCCGCATGATCTGTCCGGTGTGCTCGCCGAGGTCCGGGGTGAGCGGGATTTCTCCTTCGGGCTGGTCCTTGAAGAGGAGGCCGCCGCGGGGGACCTCGAAGGGGCCGATGGGGGAGTCGTCGTACTTCTGGAAGTAGTCGCGGTGGCGGAGTTGGGGGTCCTGGCACAGGTCGGTGCCGTTCTGCACCACGCCGGCGGCGACGCCGGCCGCCTGGAGCCGGTGGGCGACGTCCTCGACGGTCTGGGTGGCGAGCCATTCGGACATGACCGCGTCCAGCTCCCCGGAGTTCCGGCGCCGCTCGACGCAGGTGGCGAAGCGAGGGTCGTCCGCAAGCGCCCCGTTGCCCATGACGCCGCACAGGCGCCGCCACTCGTCGTCGCTCGTCACCGACACCACGCACCAGCGCTCCTCGCCCTGGCAGCGGTAGCAACCGTGGGGCGCGGCGGTGAGGCTCTGGTTTCCCCGGGGCTGGGGGTCGACGCCGTTGATGGCGGATTCCAGGTAGCTGACGCCCAGCGTATAGGCGGTCACCTCTCCCTGGGACACGTCGATGATGGAGCCCTTGCCGGTGAGGCGCTGGCGCAGCAGCGCGGCCATCATGATGGTGGGGCCGGAGATGAAGCCCAGGTGGTCGGGGTAGACGCCCTGGCTGCCGATGGGGCGGTCCTGTCCGGGATGGTTCCACAGGTAGGTCATGCCGCTGAAGGCGTTCAGGTTGAAGCCCCAGGTACCGTACCAGTTCTTGGGGCCGGTCTCGCCCAGTCCCGGCAGCTTCAGGATGATGATGGACGGGTTCGCCTTCCTCAGCTCGTCGTCGCCGAGGCCGAGCCGGCCCAGCACCTGTGGGCGGAAGTTCACCAGCACGGCGTTGGACTTGGCCGCCAGCTCCTTGATGATGCGCTTGCCGTCGTCGTGCTTGATATTGACGGTCATGGACCGGATGGCCAGGTTGCACTCGATGAAGCGCGGCGCGGCGTTGACGTTGTTGCCTTGGCCGTAATGCCGGAAGGTGTCGAGGCCGCCCGGGTGGGACTCCACCTTGATGACCTCGGCGCCGTACTGCGCCAGCAGCCGGGCCGCGTAGGGACCGGCGTAGCCCGTGGTGAACGAGACGATCCGGACGCCTTCGAGAATCCTGTTCGGGATCGGCATCAAATGACTCCCTCCGCCGCCAGCACGCCGAGGTCGGCTTCGCTCAACCCGAGCTCACCGCCCAGGATCGCGCCGTTGTGCTGGCCCAGCATGGGCGCGGGCCGGGGGCCGCGGCGCTCGCCGTCCAGCAGAAAGGGCACGCCCGGCTGCGGGAAATCGCCCAGTACCGGGTGTGACACCGTGCCGAAGTAGCCGCGCTCGACGATGTGCGGGTCTTCCATGAAGTCCCGCGGCGAGTTCACCGGTAGCGCCGGCAGGCCGTGCTTCTGGAGCAGCACCGACAGCTCCTCCTTGCCGAACCGGGAGGTGAACGACGCCACCATGGGGTTGAGCCAGTCCGCGGCCGCCCGCCGCTTGCCGTTGTCCAGCAGCTCCGGGTCGTCCAGCTCCGCCGGGTGCCCCTCCCACATGTCCAGGAAGATGGGCCAGTGCCGCTGGGTGGCGAAGAACGAGATCCAGCCGTCCTTGCACGGGAACAGGTTGGCCGGGGCCACGTGCTGGTGCTGGCTGCCGGCGCGTTTCATGAGACGGCCCTCGGAGGACCAGGTGAAGGCCACGTGCTCGTGCAGCGCCATGCTGGCCTGCACCGAGGCGTCGATATGCGCGCCCAGCCCCTTGTCCTCGCGCTGCCACAACGCCAGCAGGGTGCCGAAGGCGGAGTAGAGACAGGTGTAGATGTGCGACTGGCCGCCCGGGGGCACACACGGGGTCATGCTCGGATCGCCGCTGATGAACAGCAGCCCGCCCATGGCGTTGGTCACCAGGTCGGGCGAGCGGTAGTCACGGTAGGGACCGTCCTGGCCGAAGCCCGAGATGGACACGAGCACGAGTTTGGGGCGGCGCGCCACCATCTCGCCGTAGCCGATTCCCAGATCGTCGAGGTAACCGGGGTCGTGGCTGTCGATGACCACGTCCGCCTTCTCCACGAGGTCGAGCAGGAGCTTGCGTCCCGTGTCGCGGGACAGGTCCAGGGTGATGCCGCGCTTGCCGGAGTTGAAGTAGGCGAAGCGCAGGCTGCCCTCGCGGTTGGCTTGGCCCTTGGCGAACGGCGGCTCGGTCCTGAGGCTGTCCCCCGACGGCGGCTCGACCTTGACCACGTCCATGCCGAGGTCCGCCAGCACCTTGCCGCAGAAGGCGCCCATGGCGGTGCCAAGGTCCAGGACCCGGAAGCCGGAAAGCAGGGCCTCTCCGCTCATTGGCCCTTGGCGCGGGCGCGCAGCAGGTTCTGGGCCATGCGCCAGCGCAACACCTCGGTGGCGCCCTCGGTGATGCGAATGCTGCGCAACTGCCGGTACCACCACTCCAGCGGCAGCTCCTTGGTGAGGCCGATGCCGCCGTGGACCTGGATGGAGCGGTCCACCACCCGGCTGGCCATCTCCGTGCATGTGCACTTGACCATGTACGCCAGGTTGCGCACGTCCTCGCCGCGGTCGTGGCGCCAGGCGCATTCGTAGACCAGGTTGCGCGCCATGTGCAGTTCCATCACCGAGTCGGCGACCATGAACTGGACGGCCTGCCGCTCCGACAGCGGCTGCCCGAAGGTGGTGCGGATCTGGCAGTAGTCCATCATCATGTCCAGCGCGCGCTCGGCGATACCGATGCAGCGCGCGCCGTGGCCCTTGACGCGCCCCTCCTGGAGCCAGCCCTGGGCCAGCCTGAAGCCCTGCCCCACCTCGCCCACGACGTTGCCCGCCGGTATCCGGGCGTTCTCGAAGAGGATCTGGAACGGCGCGTCGCCCATCATGGTGGGCCAGCGCCGCTCGATGGTCACGCCGGGGGTGTCCATGTCCACGAGGAAGGTGGAGATTCCGCCCCGGGCGCGCTTCTCGGGATCGGTGACAGCCATGACCTGGGCGAAGTCGGAAAAGCCCGCGTTGCTGATGAAGCGCTTGGTGCCGTTCAGCACCCAATGGTCGCCGTCCAGCACCGCCCGGGTCTTCATGCCCGCGGGGTCGCCGCCGGCGTCGGGTTCGGTCTGGGCGAAGCACGCGGTCTTCTCGCCGCGGAGCACGGGGTAGAGGTAGCGCTCCTTCTGCTCGTCGTTGAGCTCGAACAGGATGCCGCGCGCCTCCGGGCCGAAGATCGGGTTGTTGCGGAAGGGGATGGAAATGGTCCGGGATACCTCCTCCTGGATCACGCAGCGCGTCAGCAGGTCGAGCCCGGCGCCGCCGTACTCTTCAGGCACGTCGAGCATCCAGAACCCCAGGGCGCGGGCCTTTTCCTGGAGCGGCTTGTACAACTCCTCGGGCATCTCCTCGCCCTCGGGGCGAAACTCCCGCTCCAGCGGGATCAGCTCCCGGTCCACAAAATCGCGCATGGTCTTCTTGATGATCTTGATCTCTTCGGGAAGCTCGAAATCCATTCCTCGTCTCCTCCTTGCTTGCGTCGGCCCGGATGACAGATGGCTGGTAACATAAGCCCGCGTCCGTCTGGAGGTCAAGCTGCCCGCATTGACAACCGCCGGGGCAGTGTCTATGTTTCCTCCAACCCACCCGCGCGAGGCCAACTTATGCCCATTTACGAGTACAAGTGTTCGGAATGTGGTGTGTTTGAGGTGACTCAGCGGATCACGGAGGATCCGTTGGAGGAGTGTCCGACCTGTCAGGGCGAGGTCAAGAAGCTCATCTCGAACACGTCGTTTCAACTCAAAGGCTCCGGCTGGTACATCACCGACTACGGCCGCGGCAAGGGCGCCAACGGGGACAAGCGCGAAACCAACGAAAGCAAGGATTCCTCCGACTCCAAGTCCACGGAGAGCAAGTCGTCCGACAAGTCTTCGTCCGACAAGCCTTCGTCCGGCGACAGCGCCTCCAGCAGCGCGTCCTGATCCACACTCGTTCGTCAAGGACGTCCGGGGCACGGCCCGCGAGCCTTCGGACCCGACGTCCCGGAAGCCGCATCGAATCTCCGCGATCTCGATGGCAAGGACCCCATGATAACGAAACCACTGGGAGGCACCGAGGTCCAGGTACCGGAGATCGGCCTTGGCGTTTGGCAGTACCGGGGTGGCGTCGCGCCGTTGCGGCACGGCGTGGAGCTGGGGGCGAATCTCATCGACACGGCCGAGATGTACCGCACCGAGGACGTGGTGGGCGAGGCGGTGCGGGGCATGCGCGAGCGGGTGTTCATCGCCAGCAAGGTTTCCGGCGACCACCTGGGACACGACCAGGTGCTGCGCGCCGCGGACGCGAGCCTGCGGCGGCTGGACATCGACACCATCGACCTGTACCAGATCCACTGGCCGAGCCGCGGCACACCCATCGAAGAGACCATGGGCGCGATGGAGACCTTGGTGGATACCGGGCGGATACGGCACATCGGCGTCAGCAATTTCTCCACCGACGAGCTGGCCGAAGCCCGCGCGGCCATGAAGCACCACCCCATCGTGTCCAATCAGGTTCTCTACAATCTTCGCCGGCGCGAGATCGAGCGGACGCTGATACCCTATTGCCTGCGCCACGACGTCACGATCATCGCCTATACGCCGTTGGACAGCGGCAGGCTTGCGGGCAGGCCCGGGATGTTTGCCGCAAGGGAGGCCAAGGTCCTCCACGAGATCGCCGGCGAGTACGACAAGACATCCGCCCAGGTCGCGTTGAACTGGTGTACCGCCCACGAGGGCGTCATCGCCATCCCCAAGTCCGACAGCGTCGAGCGCACCGCCGAGAACTGCGGCGCGTCGGACTGGCGTCTTTCCGCGGAAGACATGGCCCGGCTGGACCGGGCCTTCGCCTGACCGCGAAGCAAGGAACTCAATGAACTTTCCCGCGCTTGACCGGACCGGAGCCATGGCTTTCTTCTCCGAGTTCGGAAAAATGATCTACAACCCGCAGGGCATTCTCTACTGGACCCGCAAGGCCCGCTCCAAGGCCCAGATCAACGCCACCATCGGCTCGGCCCGGGGCACCGAAGGAACGGTCTTCCCGGAGGGCGGCAAGCGCCAGATCACGCTGTGCACGCCGCTGATCCATTCGTTCTTCCGCGGGCTGGACACCGAGGAGATCTTCCCGTACACGCCGGAAACCGGCACGCCCGCGTTTCGCTCGGCGTGGAAACGATGGATCCTGGCGCGCGCCGGCGATGAAGCCGAGCGCCTCAAGCGACAGATGCTGACCCCGATCCTGACCCCCGGGATTACCGCCGCCATCAGCATCAGCGCGCGCATGTTCGTGGACCCTGGCCGCTCCGTCATCGTGGCCGACCGCCGCTGGGAGAACTACAACCATGTCCTCGAACGCAACCTCGGCCTCTCCGTAACCGACTTCCCGCTGCTCCGCGACGGCGACCTGAACGTCGGGGGGCTGCTCGATGCCGTCCGGCGCGTATGGCTCGAGCAGGACAACGCCGTGGTGCTGCTGAACTTTCCCAACAACCCCACGGGCTTCTGTCCGTCCGAGGGCGCGGGACGCAAGCTCGTGGCGGAACTGGACCGGCTCGCCGCGTCCTCGGACAAGCGCCTGGTGCTGCTGTTCGACGACGCCTACGAAAGCTACGTGTACGACCCGGCGGCGATGCAGTCGTCCCTCTTCTACCTGTGCCGGCCGCGCCCCAACCTGCTTCCGGTGAAGCTCGACGGCGTCACCAAGGAACTGCTGTGGTATGGCGCGCGCGCGGGCACCATCACCCTGGCCTGTCCGGACGAGTGGCTTGCCGCGGACGACGGCGCGGGTGTCGCCGAGGAGATCGACAACAAGTTCGGCGGCGTCATCCGGGGACTCGTCTCCAGCAGTGCCACGGTGACCCAATCCGTGGCCGCCAAGGCCATGGCGCAGATGGACCGGCTGCTGGAGCAGCGGAGCCGCGCCTTCGAGGTTCTGAAGAAGCGCTACGACACCCTGAAGCACGAGCTTGACACCATGGACACCGACCTCCTGACGGTGGAGCCGTTCCACGGAGGCTTCTTCTGCTTCCTGAGCCTGCGCCCGGAATCGGAACTGCGGGCCACCGACGTGGCCAACCACCTGCTCGACAAGTACGGAGTCGGCACCGTGCCCTTCGAAGGCGAGTCCATGAACGGGCTGCGCCTCGCCTACTGCAGCGTCGAAAGCGAGGATTTGCCGAAGCTGTGCGGGAGTCTGGCGCAAGCCGTCAACGAACTGGCGCGCGGGGACGAGGGAGCACATGGGCAGGCTTGAGGGCCGGGTGGCCATCGTCACCGGCGCCAGCCGCGGCATCGGCCGGGCGGTGGCCCTGGAGTTCGCGCGCGAGGGCGCGGTCCTGGCGGTCACCGGCGTGCGCGACCGGGAGGCACTCGACGGGGTGCGGGACGAGCTCACGGCCATGGGCGCGGAGAACATCGCGCGCATGGTGGACGTGAGCCGGCGTGCCGAAGTGGAGGCGCTGGTGGCGGAAACGGTCGAGCGCTGGGGCCGCGTCGACATCCTGGTGAACAACGCGGGCATCCTGCGGATGGCGCGTTTCGAGGACATCACCGAGGAACAATGGGACGAGACCATGAGTGTGCATCTCAAGGGCACCTTCAACGGCATGCAGGCCGTGCTCCCGGTCATGAAGCGCCAGCGCTCGGGCAAGATCATCAACCTGACCGGACCCGCCGCGCTACGGCCGTCGTCCGGAGTGTCCGACTACGCCAGCGCCAAGGGCGGCATCATCACCCTCTCCTTCAACGTCGCCAACGAGATGAAACCGCACAACATCCAGATCAACTGCATCTCGCCGGTGGCGGACACCCGCATGACCGACGCCATCGCCGAGTTCCGCGAGCAGGCTCAAGGCTCCGCGGCACGGCCGAGCCCGGTTCCCCCCGAAGCCGTGGCGCCGGCGTTCGTATTCTTCGCATGCGGCGACAGCGACTACATCACCGGTGAGGTCCTGGGTTTCGGCCGGAAATGACCCGCACCCGTGACGTGCGAAGCGGCGCGCCGTCCGCTATAGTTGAAGCAGAAGAACGGTCAAGCGGGCCGGCACCGGCGCGCGCGGGGCTTGGCGATACAAACCATGAACGCAGGACGAGGAAGACGAGGTGAAACCATGCTGCGAAGATCAGCGACGGCCTGGGCGGTCGCGGCCGTGTTGACCGCACTGGCGGCGACGGCGGCGGCCCAGCCCATCGGGTACCAGGCGGTGCCGCGGGACGCGTTTCCGGTCTTCGACGACCCGAAGATGCTGAGCGCCGCGGAAGCCGAAAAACAGGAAGTCATCTTCGATCGGGACGTGATCATCGGCGTGGCCCACAACGGCGAGGCCAAGGCCTATCCCATCACCATCATGGGGGTCCACGAACTGGGCAACGACACCATTGGAGGGGTGCCCATCGCGGTCTCCTGGTGACCGCTGTGCCAAACGTCTATCGTGTATAGACGCAAACTCGACGACAAGGTGCTGAGCTTCGGGCACGCGGGCATACTCTTCGAGAACTCGTTCATCATGTACGACCGCGAAACCGAGTCGCTGTGGGTTCACGTCACCGGCGAGGCCGCACACGGCCCGCTCAAGGGCAAGAGGCTCGATTTCATGCCGTCCACGGTGACGACCTGGGCCAACTGGAAGAAGAACTATCCCTTTACCCAGGTGCTGCCGGGATACCGCCGCGGCGGGTTCATGGGCACCTACGTCGGTCCCTTCCAAAGCGACATCCTGGGACTCGCGGTGCTGGTGAAACTAAAGGCCAAGCTCTACCCCTACGGGGTCTTGGAGCGGCAAAACCTGGTCAACGACGAGTTCAACGGCGCCAAGGTGATCGTTTACTACTCACCGGACGACGCCACGGGCACCGCGTGGCGCCGGGAACTGGACGGGCGCGTCCTCACCTTCGAGCAGTCGGAACGCAAGGACTCCCAGGGCAACGCGCTGCTGCGCGACAAGGAGACCGGGAGCCTGTGGTCGTGGCTGCGCGGCGAGGCCGTTGAGGGAGAGCTCAAGGGGCGGAAACTCCGCCAACTCCTGTACAACCCGATCCTGAACGACCGATTCGTCGCCTTCTACCCTGGTGCGCCGATCTTCGACACCGCGAACTAGCGGCTCGACCGGGCCGGGAGGAGCGTTCCCTAGCCTGGACCGCGATTTCGTTATATAAACTTCGGTACAGGAAAGGCCCCGTGCGCGTCGCGTAGCCACGAACCCAGCGGCACGGGCGCGCCCGACAACCGATATCCCGAGATTCGTGAGCGCCACTGCCGACTATATCCGAGAAGCACGAGAGCAAAAGGGTCTGACCTTGGGCCAGGCGGCGGAATCGACGCGCATTCCGCAGTACTACCTGGAGATCCTGGAAGGCGGCGGAAATGATCGCCTGGTGTCGGACCGGCTCTACATGGTCCACTTCCTGCGCACCTACGCCGCGTACCTCGAGATCGAGGTGGAGACGCTGGCGGCCCAGTTCGTGCGCGAGAACCGCGCCGCGGACGCCTTGCCCACGCCTCCCGCGAAGGAGCCCCGTTCCAGGAAGGCGGCCACGGTCGCCTTCCTGTTCGTCCTGCTGATGATCGCCGCCGGCGTGTACGTCTACGATCCCACGCTGGAGAAACTGCTCCATCTTGTACGCACGTTTACGGAACGCCCGACCGTCGAGGCACCGCCCGACAACGCGCGGGAAGTCGCCGTGACGCCGTCCTTGCCGGCCTCGGCCGTCCCTCAAACGCCTCTCCCGAGCACCGAGCCGAACTCGGTGCTCCAACCGGAAGCCGACGAGACCGCGCCTGTTGGCGCCGAGCAGGTGCGAAGCCTGGCCGGCGCGGTCTCGGAGCCCGCGGCCGTGCCCGAGCCGTCTACCGAACCCGTGGAAACAGTGTCGAACGACTCCGCGGCACCATCCGACTCCGAGCCGGCTCAAACCGACGTTCCGCGGGAGGTAGCCTCGGCGCCGGCGGTGGAGCAGACGCCGGCCAGCCAGAGGGCAACAGAAGAGACCGCGGCGGCCTCGGAGACAGCGGAAGGCACCGAGCCGCCGGCCCAGCAAACGCAACCGGACATCGCGACCGCGAGTACCGAGCCGGTGCAAGCCGATGGCGCCGCGGCCGCGTCCACACACACCCTCACCATCGCGGCCGACGCCCGTTCCTGGCTGCGGGTCTGGGTGGACGACAGACCGTCGCGCGACTTCATGCTGGATCCCGGTCAGAGCGCCACGCTGTCCGCCGACACCGGGTTCACCATCACCTTCGGGAACGCTGGCGGCGTGCGCCTGACCCTCAACGAGGAAGAACTTCCGGCCGTCGGCACGTCCGGGCAGGTGGTCCGGAACTACAAGCTGCCGCGCCCCGAGCAGGCAACCCCATGATCGACCTCCGCTCCGACACGGTTACGACGCCCACACCCGACATGCTCAAGGCCATGACCGCGGCCGAGGTGGGGGACGACGTCTACAGCGAGGATCCCAGCATCAACCGGCTGGAGGAAGAGGTGGCGGGCATCCTGGGCAAGGAGGCCGCGGTGTTCACGCCGTCCGGCTCCATGGCCAACCAGATCGCCATCCGGCTCCACACGCACCCGGGCGACTCGGTGCTGTGCGAGGAAGGGTCGCACACCTTCGCCTACGAGGCCGGTGCCGGGGCGGCGCTCTCCGGCGTTCAGTTCGACATCATCCCGTTTCAGGAAAAGCTGTCCGACGCGGCCATCACGAGCCGCTTCCGCGCCGACGGACTGCACGAGTCCCCCTCCGCCCTGATCCTGGTGGAGAACACGCATAACCGCGGCCGCGGCCGCGCCCTGGGCTGCCGGGAGGCACAGCGGATCGTGACGACGGCGCGCGGATTGGGCCTCAAGACCCACTGCGACGGCGCCCGGCTGTGGAACGCGGCCGCCGCCACGGGCGATTCCGAGCGCGATCTGGCGGCGGGTTTCGACACGGTGGCGGTATGCTTCTCCAAGGGCCTGGGCGCGCCCGTGGGCTCCGCCCTGGCCGGCGGCCGCGACGCCATCGCGCACGCGCGCAAGATCCGCAAGCGCCTGGGCGGCGGCATGCGCCAGGCAGGGTTCCTGGCCGCGGCCGCGCTGTACGGAGTTCGGCAGCATCGGCGGCGTCTGCCGGAAGACCACCGCCACGCCGCCGCCCTCGCACACGGCCTGGAAGAATTCATGCACAATGGCAGGCCGCTTGAGGTGGAGATCGCCGACCCAGCCACCAACATGGTCTATTGGCGCGCGCCCGACGGACCGGCCATGGTGGAAGCGTTGCGTGGCAAGGGCGTACTCATGAACCACGTGGGCAACGGCTGGCTGCGCGCGGTGACGCACCTCCAGATCTCGGCCGCCGACATCCACAACGCGATCGAGCGGATCCGCGAGGTGTTGCGCGAGGCCTGAGACGCCGCGCGCCGCCGGTCCGATGACGCAGCGCGGCGTGCCGCGCCGCCGAACCACCGCTTCCCTGACCCAATGCGACCCGAAGACGCAAGATACGTGATCATCGGCGCCGGATTCGCCGGAGCGGCCACGGCCTGCCACCTGGCTTACCGCGGCGCCCGGCGGATGGTGATCCTGGAGCAGGAAGCCGTGGCCGGTTTCCACTCGTCCGGCCGCAACGCGGGCTTCATTCGGCAGGTGCTCTCCGAGCCCTCCGTCGGCAACATGGCGGCGAAATCCGCCGAGTTCATCCGCACCCCCCCGCCCGGCTGGCCCGTGCCGGTCTCGTACGACACCATCGGATGCCTGATCCTCGGGCGCGGGGCACAATGGGAGGCTTTGTGCGGGGACGCGGAGCTGGCGCGCGGGCGCGGCCTCGACGTCGAGTTGTGGTCACCCGAGAAGACGCTGGCGGCCATGCCGCTGATCGAAGGGGGCGCCCTGGACGGCGCCGTGTGGTGCGCCTCGGACGGCGTCATCGACATCAACGCCCTGCTCTCCGGGTATCTCCGGGTGGCCCAGAGAGGCGGCGCGGCGATCCGTTACGGCGAAACCGTGCGCGAGATACGCATGCACGACGGGCGCGTACAAGGCGTCGCCACGGATCAGGGTTTCCTGGAAGCCGACGTGGTGGTGAACGCGGCCGGACCCTGGGCCGGACCCGTGGGCGTGATGGCCGGAGCGGCGCCCATCGCGTTCCATCCGCGGCGCCGGCACCTGTTCGTGACCCCGCCGCTCGACTGGGTCAAGCCCGAGTGGCCCTTTTGCCTCAACGTCTCGGACGAGATCTACTTCCAGCCCAACTCCGGCGGCCTCATGCTGTGCCCATGTGACGAGGAGGACATGCCGCCGTGCGACCCGCCCACCGACATCCGCGCCATGGAGCTGCTGGCGGAGAGGCTGGCGACCGTCTATCCCAAGTTCCCCGACATCGCCATCGCGCGCTACTGGGCGGGCCTCCGGACGTTCAGCGACGACAACCGCTTCGTCATCGGATGGGATCCTCAAGTAGACGGTTTCTTCTGGGTGGCGGGACTCGCCGGCCACGGCGTCACCACCAGCGCGGCGGTGGGCTCCCTGGCCGCCAACCTCCTCTTCGGCGCCGACCCGGACCCCGACTTCTCCCCCGCCCGTTTCGGCTGAGACAGGGAACCCGGTTTACGCCGACCGTTTGACGAGTACCTCGTCGATGATGTGGTACTCCAGGGCCATGGGCGCGGTCATGTAGCGGTCGCGCTGGGTGTCACTCTCGATGGTCTCCAGGTCCTGGCCGGTGTGTTTGACCAGTATCTGGTTCACTTCCTCGCGTACCCGCAGCATCTCCCTGGCGTGGATGTCGATGTCCGCGGCCGATCCCCGATAACCCCCCAGCGGCTGGTGGATCATGATGCGCGCGTGGGGCAAGGCAAAACGCTTTCCCGAAGCGCCGCCGGCCAACAGCAGCGCGCCCATGCTGGCGGCTTCGCCGACGCACACCGTAGCCACGTCCGCCTGGATGTACTGCATGGTATCGTAGATGGCGAGCCCCGCGGTGATCAGCCCGCCGGGCGAGTTGACGTACAGGTAGATGTCCTGAGTGGGATCGTCGGACTCGAGGTAAAGGAGCTGGGCCGCGATGGTGTTGGCCACCGGATCGTCGATCTCCCCCACGAGAAAGACGATGCGGTCCTTTAGCATGCGGGAGTAGAGGTCGTAGGCGCGCTCGCCGCGGCCGGTATCCTCCAGGACGGTGGGTATTTCGAATTGGTTTCGCATGGCCAAGAACGCTCAAGGCGGCATGCCGGTGAGCCTCCCCTCGCGGCTGCCGCCACCGACGAGAGCATGGCACGATGAACCCGCGCCTTTGTGGAATATGCAGCCTGGCGTCTACGAACTCAAGAGGTCGTGCCGGTCCAGGAACTCAAGCATGATGCTGACGCAATTCTCCGGTTCTTCGAGTTGGAGAAAGTGTGTCGTCTCGGGCACGAAGTCGTAGTCGACGGTCAGCATGTGACTGAGGTCCAGCGTCGGCAAGTAGGAGAACGGCAACGTGGGATCGGCACCGATGACCTTGGTCGGGGAGCGGAGCTTGTCCAGCTCCACCATCACCGCGAACGGCGCGGCGTATTGGATAATCTGCGCTTCGTAGTCACGCGGACAGCGGAGCTCGTAGCCATCTCCGTCGGCCGACTCGCGGAGGGTCGTCCTCGCCATGAGATCGCACACGCCGGGAACGGCGCGTTGGAATGTCGGCAAATAGGGAAGGAGCTCGGCGAACTGTTGCTCGCTCTCGAACCGGGGTGTGCGGTGGCGTACCATGCCTGCCACGCGGTCGGCGGCGGCATCGAATTCCTCGTAGTTCAGTCCGCGCTTGCACACGGGCGGATCGAACAGGACACGCGCCGCGAACTCGCTGCCCAGATTGGCCGACAAGAGCGTGGTCAGGGCCGCTACGGAATGGAAGACGCCGATCTTGGGCTTGTCGCCGAAATGGTCATCGATGGCCTGGAGAAGCAGGTCGTGGTCGCGGGCGAATCTTGCGACATTGTGACTTTCCGACCTGCTGACCCGGTTCCAGCCGTGGTTTCTCAGGTCGTAGACGACCAGATCGAAATCACCCGCCAGCAGCGACCAGAACGGATAGTAGAGATCGATGGCGAGTCCGTTACCGTGGCTCAGGACCAGCCGTGGGCCTGCCGGATTACCGTGACGCCGCAGGACGATGACCGTGTCATCGTCCACGCGGACGTCAAGGGTGGAAAGCGGCTCCGGCACATTCCACACGGTCTCTGGGGACGTTTCACCCAGTGTGGGAATCCACGTAGTTGATCAAGTCACGCAAGGTAGCGAACTTCGCGGCGTCCGCGGGGGGAATCGAGACGTTGAACGACTCGCCGACCGCCTTGATGAACGCGACGGCATCCAACGACGACACGCCCGAATCAGCGGCGCTGACGTCGGGATTCGCGGGCCGGCCCAGGTTTTCTTCGAACATTTGCTTGATGCGATCTTCGCTCGCTGCCATGAGTGTTCCTCCTTTTCAACAATCCACCCGCCTGCCGAACGGGCCAAGTATGTGCACCCTTCGTTCCACGATGGGCGCTTCGTACCACAGGACGCCGTCGACAAGCAACGCTCAAGGGATGTGAAACCCCTCTCCCTCCGTCCACGGATGCGCTCCCAAAACCGGCCAGTTCACTCTTCCGGCCGGTTCAATGCTTCGATCCAGTGGCGCCGGCGCTCGAACGGGTATACCGGAAGCGCGATCCGGTGCCGCGTCTCCCCGGTGAAGAGACCGGCAAAGGCCAACTCGATCCCTGCCGCGTAGGCGTCCGCCACCGCCTCGGCGAACCCGCCGGCGGCGGCTTCCGCCCGCGCATCAGCGGACGGCCGCCGGAGGCTCGACAGCGCCACCAGCGCAGGGCCATGAGCGGCCGAGGCCGCGAGCGACCACTCCCGCACGACCGCCGGACCCAGTTCCACGTCCGGGCCTATCTCCACGACGACGTTCACCTCCAGCGCCGTCAGCGTCGGGACGGCCTCGCCCAATGCCGCCGGCGCGCGCGCCTGCCGGGACCAGTAGCTTCCATCGGACAGGTCGGCCGCCTCCAGCGCGCGCCCGGTGACGCCGCTCACCAGCACCCGTGACGGCGGCGCCACGGCGATATCGGCGAGGGCCGCCTCCAGAGCGGCCGGAGCGGCCTCCGACGCCCCGTGTTCCGTCAGGAACACGCCTCGGGCCGCGGCCAGCCGCAGCCCCTCCTCCAGACCGAACACGCCGGCCGCCTGCGCGGCCGCAAGCTCTCCCACATCCTGCCCCAGCGCCACGGCTGGACGAATACCCACGCTCGCCCAAAGCGCCGTCAACGCACACTCCAGCGCATATAACGCCGGCTGCGCCCAGACCGGATCGTCCAGGTCCCCGGCCGCACCCGAGCGGCCGAACATCACTTCCAGCAGGGAGCCGCCGCGCTCTTGCCCGAGCGTCGCGTCGCAACGGTCCAGCACCGCGCGGACCACGGGCTCGACGTCGTAGAGGGTGCGGCCCATGCCTACCCACTGACTGCCGTTGCCGGCGTAGACGAAGGCCGCCTTCGCCACCGGACGCCGCTGAGCGTCCGCATCCGCTACCCCCTTCAACTCCCGCCGCAACGACTCGACGTCGTGGAACACGAGCCCCGCCCGGTGATCGAAGTGGCTCCTTCCCACTCCCGCCGTCCACGCCATGTCCGCGAGGACCCGCGCCGTGGCGCCATCGTCCGAGGAAAACTCCCCTGCGCGATCGTCGAGCCACGACAGGTAACGTCGCGCCAGTTCGCGCAGCGCACCGGGCGATTTGCCGGAGAGCGGCAGGACCCGCACGCTCCGGGGTTCCAGCTCGCCTGCCGCGGACGACAGGTCCCCCAGCGGCTCCGGCAACGCGACCACGAGTCCGGCGCCCGTGGGCGCTTCGGGTCCGCCGCCCGGTGCCGCGGCGTCATCGGGCGCAGGATAACCCTCCACCACCACGTGGGCGTTGGTGCCCGAGAGCGCGAAAGCGCTGACGCCGGCTCGCGGCGGGTGGTCCGGGCGAAGCGGCCATTCCGTTGCCTCGGAGACCACGCGCACCGGGAGATCGTCCCAGTCCAGGTGCGGGTTCGGCTCATGGAAGTGCAGATGCCTGGGTATGACGCCGTGGTGCATGGCCAGCACCGTCTTGATCAGGCTCGCGACACCCGCCGCGCATTCCAGGTGGCCGATGTTCGTCTTCACCGATCCCATCAGCAGGGGCCGCGCCTCCTCGCGTCCCCTGCCGTAGGCCGACGCCGCGGCGTTCACCTCGATGGGATCGCCGAGGTCCGACCCCGCGCCGTGTGCCTCCAGGTAGTCCACCTCCGCGGGCGCGATCCCCGCCCGCGACAGGGCATCCTCGATCACCCGCTCCTGCGCCGGCCCGTTGGGGACCGTAAGCCCGGCGGCGGCGCCGTTCTGGTTCACCGCCGATCCCCGGACCACGCCCCAGATCCGGTCCCCGTCCGCCTGCGCCTCCCTCAGCCGCTTCAGCACCACCATGCCGCAACCCTCGCCCCGGACGAAACCGTCGGCTCCGGCGTCGAAGGTGCGGCAGCGGCCGCTCGCGGACAGCATGCCGGCCTCCCGCATGAACATCGTGACCGTGGGCGACAGCATGGCGTTGACCCCGCCGACAAGGGCCAGGTCCACCTCCCCCTGGCGCAGCGCGGAAACCGCCTGGTGCACCGCCGCCAGCGACGACGCGCACGCCACGTCCACCGGCACCGCGGGGCCGTTGAGACCCAGGACGAACGCCACCCGCCCGGTGGCCACGCTTGTGGTCGTGCCCAGGTATCCGTGAGAGCGGCCCATGGCCAACGCGAGGTCCCGGTAGTCGCCGTTGCTGACCCCGGCGTACACGCCGGTGCGGCTGCCCCGGAGCGTTTCCGGGTCGATGCCCGCGTCTTCCAGCGCGTGCCAGCTCGTCTCCAGCAGCAGCCGCTGCCGCGGGTCCATCATCCGCGCCTCGATGGGAGTGATGCGAAAGAACGCCGCGTCGAACTTGTCGATGTCCTCGATGAAACCACCCACCCGGGACCATTCGTCCGGGCTCGCCGGGTCTCCGACGACGCCGTCCCAGGAGCCCGGGTCCGGGCGTCCGTCGGTCACCGCGTCCGTGCCCGCCTCGAGCTGGCGCCAGAACGCGGCGAGATCCGGAGCGCCGGGGAAACGGCACGCCATGCCCACGATGGCGATGCCGTCGTCGTCCAACCGTTCCCTCGGAGGGGGCTCTGGAGCAGACACAACTTCGGTGGCCCCTGCGCCCGCCTCGCCCAGTTCCCCGGCCAGGTGGTGCGCGAGCGCGGCGATGTCCGGGTAGTCGAATACCACGGTGTTGGGAGCCACGTACTCCCCGGCGAACGCGCGGTTCAACCGGTTCCGAAGCTCCACCGCCATGAGCGAGTCGATGCCGAGATCGAAGAACGCCACCGTGGGGGCGGGCGCCGACGGCAGCCGCAGCACCGCCTGCACTTCCTGTTGCAGGAACGACACGAGCAGTGCTTCCCGCCCCGCGGCCGGGGTCGCCCGCAGCATCGACGGCAGATCGTCCGCAAGGGCCGCGACGTCACCGGCGCCGTCGGAGTCCGTGGACAGAAGCTCCTCCAGGAACGCCGGGGTTTCCTGGACCGCCTCGCCATACGACGCCCAGTCCACGGCCGCCACCATGGCGGAGGCCGGATCCTGCCGGACCATCCGGTCGAATGCCCGAAGACCTTGCTGCGGGCTCATCCAGCCGGTACCCGACGCTTCCAATTGCCGGGCGATGCGCTCCCGCTGTTCCTCGGCTTCGCCGAGCCCGGCCCACGCGCCCCAGGCGATGGTCTGCCCCGGAAGGCCCCGCGCCCGGCGGTGGGCGGCGAGCTGGTCGAGAAACGCGTTGGCCGCGGCATGGTTGGCCTGGCCGGGATTGCCCAGCACGCCGGCCACGCTTGAGAACAGCACGAACATGTCCAGATCGCGGTCCGCCGTGGCCCGGTGCAGGTGCCAGGCGCCCAGCACCTTGGGCCACAGCACCGCCTCGAACCGCTCCCAGTTCTGGTTGCCGAGGGCGGCGTCCGACAGCACCCCGACGCTGTGGATCACGCCTCCGAGGGGCGGCAGGTCCTGTTCGATCCGCTCCAGCATGGCGTCCACAGCCGCGCCGTCGGTCACGTCCGCCAGTTCCACCCGCACCGCCGCGCCGCGCGCCCGGAGGGCGGCGATGGTCTCCGCCACGGCCGGGTCGGGATCCCGGCGCCCGTTCAGCACGATGGCCCCCGCGCCCCGGTCCGCGAGCCACTCGGCCAGCACGCAGCCGATGCCGCCCAGACCGCCGGTCACGAGGTAGGTGCGGTCCTGCCGCAGGCCGCCGTTCGCCAGGGGCGGCGCCGCCAGCACGATCTTGCCCACGTGCCGGGCGGCACGCATGAAGCGCATGGCCTCCCCGGTCTCCGCCAATGGCCAGCGGCTGTGGATCAACGGCCGCACCTCGCCGGCCGCCAGTTGTTCCATCACCTTGTTGAGGGCCGTGCCCGCCCGTGCCGGGTCATCCGACTTGAGAACGTCCAGCTCCAGGATGAAATAGGCCACGTCCGGACGCACCGCGGCCATCTCCTCTTCGGAGAGGATGTCACGCCGGGCCAGCTCCACGAACCGGCCGCCGCGGGCCAGACAGGACAGGCTCGCGTCGATGAAGCCCTCGCCGGTAAGGCTGTTCACCACCACGCCCACGCCCGCGCCGCCGGTAGCGTCCAGGACCTCCTTGCCGAACGCCGTGCTGCGGCTGTCGAACACGTGGGTGACGCCGAGGGACCGTAGATAGGCCTGTTTGGGCGCGCTGGCGGTGGTGAAGACCTCCGCCCCGGCCGCCTGTGCCAACTGGATGGCCGCGAGGCCCACGCCGCCGGCGCCGGCGTGGATCAGCACCCGGTCACCCGCCTTCAACTCGGCCAACTCGTAGGAGAGAGCGGCCGACACGAACGCGGTGGGGAGCGTCGCCAGCGCCGTCAGCGGCATGCCCTCCGGCGCGAGCGCCACCATCTCCTCCCGGGTGACCACTTCCGGCGTGAAGGTGCCGAACCCCAATCCCACCACCCGGTCTCCGGGCTCGACGGCGGTTACCTCGGAGCCCGTTTCCAGAACGTGGCCGCACATCTCGCCGCCCAGCAACCCTTCCTGGATGAAGCCGAGGGAACGGAACACGTCCCAGAAGTTGAGGCCGGCGGCCTCCACCGCGACGCGGACTTCCCTGGGCTCCAGGGCGCGCGCCGGCACCGGCTCCACGTCCAGCCCCTCCAGGACGCCGCCCGGGTCCGGCGAGACTACCCAGCCCGGCTCGTCCGGCAAGGCCAGCCGCTCCATGCCCGCGCCGGCCCGCACCAGCCGGGCCGCCCGGCGGGAGCCCCTGCGGTAGGCGACGTGGGTCTCGGCGTCCGGGTAGAGGAGCTCCTCGGCAAGCGCCTCCGGCGGCGCCGCGGCCTCCGGGTCCAGGTCGATCATCCGCGGCTGAAGGTGGGGCGCTTCCCTGGCCACCACCTTGCCCATGCCCCAGAGCAGCGCGCCCGCCAGCTCTCCGCGGCTCTCCCGCTCCAGCACCTGGGCGCCGCGGGTCAACAGCCACAGGCCCTTGCCCGGCACCGCGTCCGAGTCCACCACCCCTTGCAGCAGCGCCAGCGCCCCGGCCGCGGCCTGCTTCGCGTCCTCGGCCATCTCGTCCGTGGTGGCCTCCGGCCCGTGACCGTCCAGGCCCGCCGAGTGCACGACGCCGCTCAGCGGCACCTCGTTCGGGAGGCCGCGCAAGAGCGCTTCCCACGACTCGCGGCGCAACGGTTCAACCGCCCTCTCCACGACTCCGGCGCCGTCCTCCGGCGACCGCCCGTCGCTCCCCTCCTTCGCCCCCGCCAGCACCACCATCTGGTTCCGCGCCGCCAGCGCCGCCGCCAACTCGGCCGCCGCCCCGCCGCGGTCCGCGGCCAGTACCCACAGCCCGCGCTCCTCGGCCACCTCCACCGGCCCCTGAGCCAGGACCACGCCCCGGTCCGGCGGTCCGGCCGCGTCCGACTCGTCCACGCCCAGCACGTCGGCCGCGGCGAAGCCCACGTCGCCCAGAGCCTGCCGCCACACCGGCGGACCGGCCAGGGCGTGGTGCGGCCGGTAATGGTCGGCGAACCGCCACCAGCCGTCCAGTTGTCCGAAGGTCAGATCCAGCCAACCCTGGCCGCGCTGGTTCTCGAGAGCGAGGAGTTGGCCCGACGGCGCAAGAAGGTCCCGGCAGTGGGCCAGCGTCTCCTGAAGATAGCGCGTCGCGTGCAGCACGTTGGAGGCGATGAGCAGGTCGTACCCGTGGAGGTCGAATCCCTGGGGCAGCGGCTCCTTCTCGATGTCCAGCACGCGGTACTGGATGGCGCCGCCGGCGTCGCCGAAACGCGCCTCCGCCTCCGCGAAGAAGCCCGCCGAGATGTCCGTGTACGTGTAGTCGAACCGCCCGGCCGGAAGCTCCGGCAACACCGACGCGGTGGCCGAGCCCGTGCCCGCCCCCACCTCGATGACCCGCAGCCGCCGTCCCTCCGGCAAACCGGCCACGAGCACGCGCACCGCATCGGCCAGCATCCGGTTGGCCGCGCGCGCCGCCGGCGCCTTGAGGTACAGGTCCGCCGCCGTGGGCTCGCCGCTGCTGAACAGCAGCGTCAGGGGGTCCGCGTGGCCGCGCAACACCTCTGCGAGGGCGCCCGCCGAGCGCCGGAACAGGCCGATCTCGGTGGTACCGTGTGAGTATAGTCCCAGCATCCGGACCGCGAACGCATCCGGGTCGTCGTGCATCTCCTCGGGCAGCGCGTCCCCGGAACCCACCCGCACCGTGAAGCGCCCGTCCGTCTCCTCGACGACGCCCGCCCGGGCCAGCATCTCCAGCAGCCGCCGGAACAGACGTTGGTGCTCCGGCTGGACTTCCAGCCGTTGCCGCAATTCCTCCGAGTCTACCGCAGCGCCCACCTTGCGTTCCCAGCCCAGCTTGTCCAGGGTCGCGAGGGCATAGGAACGCGACAACCGCTCCAAATCATCCAGCAGGGCCGCCCGGTCCGCGGCCTCCACGCCCTCGTCCGCCATGTACTCCGAGAACAACTTGCCCCGGGCGGCGGCGGGACTCGGGAAGAAGTCCGCCGCCGGCATGCCCGGCGCCAACGGCCGGTCGCGCCACACAATCTCGTACAGCAGCTCTTCGAGGCCTTCCACGGCGGCGAGCAACGCGGCCCGCGTTGCCCGTTTCACCGTATACCCCGTGAACTCGCCCACCAGGACGCCGTCGGGCTCGTAGACCCGCAGCTCGCCGCTCAGCACCTCCCGCGGCTCACCGCTCTCCGAGTCCGGATTCGCGCCCGAAGGCGCCTCGCGCATGCGCACGTGGCACACCAGCCGCTCGGGCAGCCGGCCCTTCAACCACAGCCGGTCCCAGCCGAACGGCAGGTAGGTGATGCCGCCTTCGCCCCCGGCGGGACCGCGGGCCGCGGCCATGACCTGGAAGCAGCCGTCGAGCAGCAGCGGATGCACGTCCAGACCGCTCCCTTCCAGGGCCTTCGGAAGCGCCACCTCGCCCACGGCCTCGCCGGTCCGGGACCACACGGCCTTGAGCGTCTGGAACGCGGGACCAAGGCCGATCCCCACCTCGGCCTTGGCGCGGTAGAACGCCGGCACGTCCTCCGGCGACAGCCCCGCCTTGAGGCTGTCCAGGTCCACCCGCGCCTCGGCGTTGGGACCGCCGGCGCCCGGCGCCACCCGTGCCTCCGCGTGCAGCGTCCATCGCTCCCCGTCGTCGGGGCGGCTCAGGATTCTGACGCGGCGCGACGGCGTGTCGCCGGCGGCGTCGAGCAGCACCTGCATCTTCCGGCCAGCTTCGTCGCCTTCGCCGCTATCGCGCTCGGAGAAGATCAGCGGATTGTGGAGTTGCATGTCCTCCAACACCCCGCCACCGGCCCCCTCCGCGGCCGATGCCGCGGCCGCCATGGCGCCGTAGAGCGCACCCGGCGCCACCAGCCGCCCGAACACCCGGTGATCGTCGAGCCACGAGGGATCGGAGGGAAACACCTCGGTCTCGTAGGTCACCTCGCCGCTGGCGGACTCGTGCCGGTTGCCGAGCAAAGGATGGCCGGCGCCTTGGCGCCGGCGGCGCGGCGCCCGGAACCAATGGCGCTCGCGCACGAAGGGATAGTTCGGCAAGGCGATCCGGCGCCGTTCCTCGCCGCCGAAAAGCCCGGCAAACGACACCGGGAGCCCCGCCTCGTAGGCCTCGGCCGCGGCGGCCACGAAGGAGTCCCGGGCCTCGTCCGCCGGCGTGTCGCGCGGCGGACGCCTGAGGCTCGACAGCACCGGAACGGGGGCCGCCGGCCAGGCCATGGACACGATGGGCCCCAACACCGCGTGAGGTCCGATCTCCACCACGGCATCCACCCCCAGCTCCGCCAGCGTCTCCACCGCGCTCCGGAACGCCACCCGTTCCCGCGCCTGGCGGCGCCAGTAGCCACCGTCCAGCACCTTCCCCGGCTCCGTCACCCGGCCGGTCACCGTGCTGACGAAAACCACCGAAGGCGCGGCGACGGCCACGCCCGAAAGCGCCGCTTCCACGCCGTCGAGGGCGGGCTCCACCACGGCGCTGTGGTAGGCCGGGCTCTTCCTCAGCCGCCGAACCTGCACGTCCTCGCTCTCGAAGCGCGCCAGCACCGCCTCCACGTCCGCCGCGTATCCGCTGATCACCTGGCTGGCGCCGTTGTCCGCGGCGATGCTCACGCCGGGGCCGCCGGCGGCGGCGTTCAACTGCTCCACCGCTTCCGCCACCCGCTCCTCGGTGGCGAAGATCGCCGCCATCGCCGCCTCGCCGGGCAGCGCTCCCATCAGCGCGCCGCGGGCGGCGGCGAAGCGCAAACCCTCCTCGAGGCCGAACACCCCCGCCGCCTGCGCCGCCGCGATCTCGCCGAGGCTATGCCCCACCACCACGTCGGGCCGGATTCCGAGGCTCGACCACAGCGCGGTCAGCGCGCACTCCAGGGCATAGATGGCGGGCTGCGTCCACGCCGGGTCGTCCAGGTCTCCGGTCCGGCCGAACATCACGTCCAGCAGCGAGACGCCGCGCTCCTCCCGCAGCACCGCGTCGCAACGGTCCAGCACCGCACGGGCCACCGGCTCGGTCTCGTAGAGGTCCTTCCCCATGCCCACCCACTGGCTGGCCTGGCCGGTGTAGGCGAACGCCACTCGGGCGGGCGCGTCCGCGACCGGCGCCGTGGTTCCGCCGGCGCCGGCCAGCTCCCGCAGCCCCTCGCGCAGGTTCGCGGCATCCCGGAATGGCAACGCCTTGCGATGACCGAAATGGCTCCGGCCCACGCTCGCCGTCCACGCCATGTCCGAAAGCAGGGAGTCTCGTGCCCCTCTCCCGGACGAAGGCTCGCCGGCGTGCTTGTCGAGCCAGTCCAGATACCGCCCGGCCAGCCCCCGCAGCGCATCCTCGGTCTTGCCCGAGAGCGGCAGGAGGCGGGTCCGGCGCGCCTCGAGGCCCGCCGGCGCGGCGGGTTCCTCGGCTTGCCGCACGGCGATGGCCCGAGACGGCCCCGCGGGCCAGCGCATCGGCCCGGTCGCGGCCGGAGCGTCGTACCCCTGCACCACCACGTGCGCGTTGGTGCCCGACCAACCGAAACCGCTGATCCCGGCCAGGGGCGGGAGTCCGGGGCGGCGGGGCCAGTCCGTCGGTTCGGCGGTCACGCGCAGGGGCAACCGGCTCCATTCCATCTCCGGATTCGGCTCGCGGAAGTTCAGATGCCTCGGTATCGTCCCGCGCTGCATCGACAGCACGACCTTGATAAGCGCCGCCACGCCGGCGGCGGACTCCAGGTGGCCGACGTTGGTCTTCACCGAACCGATCAGCAGCGGACGGTCCGGATCGCGGCCCTCGCCGTAGGCGGCCCCGGTGGCGCCCGCCTCGATGGGATCTCCCACCGGCGTGCCCGTGCCGTGCGCCTCGACGTAGTCCACGTCCGACGGCAGCACGCCGGCCCGGGCGAGGGCGTCGGCGATGACCCGCTCCTGTGCCGGTCCGCTGGGCACCGTCAGGCCCGGGCTGGCGCCATCCTGGTTCACCGCCACGGCGCGGATCACCCCCCAGATGCGGTCGCCGTCCGCCTCCGCGTCGGCGAGCCGCTTGAGCACCACGATGCCGCAACCCTCGCCGCGCACGTAGCCGTTGGCGGCGGCATCGAAAGTCTTGCAGCGTCCGTCCGGGGCAAGCATGCCGGCGTTGCCGCGCAGCTCGAACAGCCGCCCGGAAAGGATCGCGTGCACGCCGCCGGCGAGCGCCAGGTCCGCCTCGCCCCGCTGCAGACCCGACACCGCCTGGTGCATCGCCACCAGCGACGAGGAACAGGCGGTGTCCACCGCCATGGCCGGCCCCTCCAGCCCGAGGGCGAAGGCGACCCGGCCGATGGCCGTGTTGAAGGAGGTACCGGTGACCGTGTAGAGGCTGGTGGCCGGCTCGGCGGTCTCGCTGGCCCCGAGGATGAGCCCACGGTACTCGTTGTTGCTGATGCCCGCGTACACGCCCGTACGGGTGCCCTTGAGCCGCTCCGGGTCCACCCCCGCGTCTTCCAGCGCCTGCCAGCTCGTCTCCAGCATCATGCGCTGCTGCGGGTCCAGCAGGGCCGCCTCCACCGGCGAGATGCGAAAGAAGGCCGCGTCGAACCGGTCGATGTCGGTGACGAAGGCGCCGAACCGGCACGCTTCGCTCTGCACCGCGGCGTCCGGGAACAGCTCGCCGATGCGCCCGACACCCGACCCCGGGACCCCCTGGGTGATGGCGTGCTCGCCCGCTTCCAGCAGGCGCCAGAAGGAGGCGATGTCCGGCGCGCCCGGAAACCGGCACGCCATGCCGACGATGGCGATGGGCTCTCCGGCCGGAACGGGCGCGCGGGCGCCCCGCTTTGGGGAAGGATCGAAAGACTCTCGGCTCATTTATCTTCTCCGGGTGGCGCTTCCACGCGCACTGTGAGGATATCCGTATCGTGATATTGCTGATGGCGAACCGACGCCGACAGGTGGCGCAACAACCACAGCGACATCTCCGACTCGCCGGGCACATCGCCGGCCTGCTCGGCCAGGAGCGCCATCCTGTCCTGCAGGTTTTCCGCTCCGGGCGCGGCGACGAACTCCAGGATCGCCCCGCCGTCCTGCTTGTACGCCACCAGACGCAGGCGCTGGCGGCCATCCTCGCCGCCGCCTGCATCGCGTCGTTGCAAGAGCGTCAGCAACGACTCCTCGGCGGCGGCGGCGAGGCGGTCCCCCACGGCGGCGTTCCAACCGCTCGCGGAAGTGAAATCGGAGAGAAACTCCCGGATCTTCGGGATCCCGGCGACGTCCAGCTCGCACTCGATCCGCCGCCGGCGCGGTTCCGTCAAATCCAGGAACGCACTCAGGAGTATGGCCGTCAAACCGCCCGCCGTCATCCCGTTGTGGAAGAGACCGCCCGCGAACCCGGCAACATATTCCGGGAACACCACGCCCTGCTGGAACCCCACCCCAACCCAGAAGGCGACGCCGACCACCAATCCCTTGCGGTAATCGATGCCATCCTGGAGGACCATCTTCATACCGATCACGAAGAGCATGGCGACGATCACGCTCAGGTAGGCGCCGACCACCGGAGCCGGGATCGCCACCACCAGGGCGAGAGCCTTGGGAAGAAATGCGAGCGCCATCAGGATGACACCCGCGGCCACCCCGAGGCCGCGGGCGGCGACGCCGGTGAGCTCGGCCACGGACACGGCGGTGGTATAGGCGGTGTTCGGCACCGTGCCGGCGATGCCGGACACCAGGTTGCCGATGCCGTCCACGGCGGCGGCGCCCTGGACCGCGCGGAAATCCACCGCCCGGGGCCGGCGCCACGACGTGCGCTGGGCGGCGATGGAGCTGCTGATGGTGCGGATGGAGCCGATGAGCGCCACCAGCAGGAACGCCGGAAGCAGCACCCAGAACGCCGGCCCGAAGTCGAAGGCGAGTCCCGGCCATTGGCCGTTGGGCAGACCGATCCACGACGACGCCGCGACACCGCTCATGTCGTAGATGCCGAAGGGCGCCGCGACCACGGCGCCACAGGCAACGCCGAGGACCGGCGCCCACAGCCGCAGCGCCCCGGTGGCCTTCAGCGAGGCGCCGAGGATCACCAGGATCGTGACGACGGCACTCACCGGCGCGGCGGCCGCCGGGCTGCCGTCGGGCACGTCCGAGAGCATCTTGAAGACGACCGGCATCACCGTCACGGGTATCAGCATGATGACCGTCCCCGAGACGGCCGGCGTCATGATCCGCCGGAACAGCGACAGCCGCGCGGACAGCAGGAGCTGGAAGAGCGCGGCGACCACGACGAGCGTGGCGAGCAGTGCCGGACCGCCTTCGGCCGCCGCGGTGATGCACACCGCGATGAAGGCCCCGGAACTGCCCATCATGAGCGCCTGACCCATGCCGACACGGCCGAACCGGGCGGTCTGCAACACCGTGGCCGCCCCGCAGATGAAGGTGGCGGCGAACACGGCCCATGCCAGGTGAGCCTCCGCGGCGCCGGCGGCGCGCATCACCACCGTGGGGATCAGGATGGTGACGGTGGCGCTGATGACCGCGAGTTGCAGGCCGAGGCCCAGGGAGAGCACGACCGGAGGCTTCTCATGGGGCTCGTAGCGGATGCCGGTGGTTGTCAAGCAGTTGTCCTCGATTGTGGGTCGATTCATCAAAATATCCCGGCAGGCTCACCGATTCAAACCGGCGCCTGTCACAACGGCGGTTTGTCCGATACAGTGAAGCGACGGGAATCTCACTCAACGGAGGCGGCAGCCCATGCCCGATGACTACAACCTGCAAGGAGCGCCTGAATCCATGCGCGCCTCGCTCACTCGCTACGCCGAGACCCTGAAGGACCTCGCCGGGGACAACGCGCGGTCGCTGATACTGTTCGGCGCCGTCGCCGCCGGCACCTTCAACCCACGGTCGCACACGGCGCGGAGCGTCTTCGTGGTGGGAGCGGTGGACCTGGAGATGCTGCACAAACTGGCGCGGCAGGGGCCGCGTCTGGGGAAGGCGCGCATCGCCGCGCCGCTGATCATGACGCCGGAATACATCGAGTCCTCCCTGGACACCTTCCCGCTCGAGCTCCTGGAGATCGCGCAGCGGCACGTCTGCGTGTTCGGAGAAGACCCTTTCCAGGATCTGTCTCTGCGCGCGGATGATGTGAGACACCAGTGCGAGCGGGAGCTCAAGACCATCCAGATCGGCATGCGGCAAGCGTTGCTGGCGACCGCGGGACGGGACAAGGCCCTGACCACGGTGGAGGTGGACGTGGGAGAGCGACTGCTGCGCGCGCTGCGGGGTTTCCTGTGGCTCCACGGCGACGCCGAACCCAAGACCGCGCTGGACACGGTGGCGGCCATCGAGAGCGGCATCCAGCGTTCACTGCCCGGGGTCCGGAGCGCCGTCGACGAACGGAGCCAGCACGGATGGGAGGAGTTCAAGACCCTCTACGCGGACGTGGACGCCCTGAGGACTCACGTCGATGCGTGGTAGGACGGCACGGCTCGTGCCCGGACTGACGCTGCTCGCATGCCTTGCTCTATCGGCGTTGCTGACGTCGGCAGGCGGAGCGGCCGTGACGGTCCGGGATCCCGGCGCCTACGTCGTGGACACCGCCAACCTCATCGACGCCGGCACCCAACGCCGGATGGAGGGGTGGCTGCGCGAGCTGGAGCAGAAGACCACGGCACAGGTCAAGGTGCTGACGGTGCCGACCACGGACGGCGAGGACTTCGTCGGCTTCGTCCAGCGCCACGCGGAGGCCTGGAAGCTCGGCCGCAAGGGCAAGGACAACGGCGCCCTCATCGCCTTGACCCTGAAGGAACGGAGGGTACGGGTCCACACCGGGTACGGCCTGGAAGGAGTGCTGCCCGACTCCTGGGCGGGCACGGCTTCGCGACGGGTGGCCCAGGATTTCTTCAGAGCGGGAAAATTTGCCGAGGGTTTGTTTGCCCTCACCGTCGCCACGGCCAACCGGGTGGCGGACGCGGGGCGGGTGAAGCTCACCGGCGCGCCGGACTACCGGATCCGCGGCGAACGCCGGCGCGTCACCGGCACGGGTATCGGTGGCTCGCTGATGCCCGTGCTGATAGGGCTGTTTTTCCTGAGCTCCTTGCGCCGGCGCCGTCATCGCACGGCGTGGGGAGGCCGGGGCGCGGCTTCCGGTTTGCTGATGGGAGCGGTCCTCGGCAGCCTCCTCGGAGGCGGCGGGCGTTCCTGGGGTGGCTCGGGCGGAGGTCTCGGAGGAGGCTTCGGAGGGGGTTTCGGGGGTTCCTTTGGGGGCGGCGGAGGCTTCGGAGGAGGAGGCGGCGGTGCCGGATGGTGACGGCTGATCGTGAATACCTGATACGGGAAGGAGAAATGGCGTGAGCGCATCAAGGATTCTGTTGATCATGCTGGCGGCCGTCGTGGGCATGGTCCTGCTGGCCGGCGGCTGTGTTCTCAGCGGCTACAACCGGGCCATCACCCTGGACGAGGGGGTGAAGAACCAGTGGGCGCAGGTGGAGAACCAGCTTCAGCGGCGCTTCGAGCTGATTCCCAACCTGATAGAGACCGTCAAGGGCGTGGCCAAGCAGGAAGAGAAGATCTACCTGGGAGTGGCCAACGCGCGCAAAGCCTATTTCCAGGCCGGCTCGGTCAACCAGAAAGCTCAGGCCGCCGCCGGCTTCGAGCGCGCGCTGTCCCGCTTGCTGGTGCTGCGGGAGCAATACCCGCAGCTCAAGTCCAACCAGTCCTTCCTGAAGCTCCAGGACCAGCTCGAGGGGACCGAGAACCGCCTTGCGGTGGAGCGGAAGCGGTTCAACGACAGCGTCACCGCGGTCAATACCTTCATACGCAAGCTGCCGGGGCGCTTTTACGCGGACCTCGCGGGGATCGAGAAGGCCGAGTACTTCCAGGTGGAGGACGCGGCGAGAGCGACGCCGAAGGTCAGTTTCTGAATCGTTACGCCATCCGGTCAATTCCGAGAATTCTCTCGTTAATCCTTCCAGGTTCCTTGAAAAAGGGACCTTAACTTGTTAAATTCTAAGATAATCTTCGAGCGAATCGCAGAGTGTCGACTACTCGAAGTTTGACTTCCTGAAGATTATTTGTTAGATTAACGCAGAAAGGAGAAACCGTTGGAAGTCTGGCTCGTCATAGTCTTCTCGATCGCCGCAAGCCTCGTGGTCGCGTCGTTATTGCGGTACTAATCCCACCCGTCGAAGCACCCATGCAACCGCGTGTGCAGCTATCCGCGGAATAATGACCGATTCTCCCCTTACCCGCGCGCGCTACAACGCCTCCACGCGCGCGGCGCAGAACTTGTACTCCGGGATCTTGCCATAGGGATCCAGCGCCGGGTTGGTCAGCAGGTTGACCGCCGCCTCGGCGAAACAGAACGGAACGAACACGCATCCGTCGGGGACCGCGCTGTCTGCCCGGGACTTGATCTCGATGACGCCGCGGCGGGTGGATACCCGCACCGGTTCGCCCGGCGACACGCCCAGGTGCCGCAGCTCCTTGGGCGAGAGGCTGGCCACCGCCTCGGGCTCGAGCTCGTCCAGCACGCCGGCCCGGCGGGTGATGGCGCCGGTGTGCCAGTGCTCCAGTTGCCGGCCGGTGGTGAGGATCATGGGGAACGCCTCGTCGGGCTGTTCGTCGGGCGGGATGATATCCACCGGCACCAGCCTGCCGCGGCCGTTGTCGGTGGGGAAACCGTCGCCGAACACCACTTCGGAACCGGGCACATCGGGCCCCGGACACGGATAGGTCACCGAGCTTTCGCGCTCCACGCGATCCCAGGTGATATGGTCCAGGGACGGCATGACGCGCTTCATCTCCGCGAAGACGTCGGCCGGTCCGGCATAGTTCCAGTCCAACCCCATGCGGCGCGCCAGTTCCTGGATGATCCACCAGTCCTGCCGCACGCCGGCGGGAGGCTGCAACGCCGCCCGCCCCATCTGCACCTGACGGTTGCTGTTGGTCACCGTGCCGTTCTTTTCCGGCCACGCCGACGCCGGCAGCACCACGTCGGCGTGAAACGCCGTCTCGGTGAGGAAGATCTCCTGCACCACCAGATGTTCGAGCTTCGCCAGCCCCTCCCGCGCGTGCTGGACGTCGGGGTCCGACATGGCCGGGTTCTCGCCCATGATGTAGATGCCCTTGATCTGCCCGGCGTGCACCGCGTCCATGATCTCCATCACGGTGAGTCCGCGACGCTGATCCAGGGCCATGTCCCAGACGTCCTCGAAACGCCGGCGGGTCCCGGGTTCCTCCACGGACAGGTAGTCGGGATAAAACATGGGAATGAGGCCGGCGTCGGAGGCTCCCTGGACGTTGTTCTGCCCCCGCAACGGGTGGAGGCCGGTGCCCGGGCGGCCCACCTGACCGGTCACCAGGGCCAGGGCGATCAGGCAGCGGGCGTTGTCGGTGCCGTGGACGTGTTGCGAGATGCCCATGCCCCAGAAGATCATGCCTGCCCCGGCGCCGGCGTAGAGACGCGCCACCGAGCGGATGGTTTCCGGATCGACGCCGCACAGGTCCGCCATGGCCTCCGGGGTAAAGTCCGCCACGTGGCGTTTCAATTCCTCGAAGCCCTCGGTGTGAGCGGCCACGTACTCGCGGTCGTAGAGATCCTCTCCAAGGATGACGTTCAGCAAGGCGTTGAGCAGCGCCACGTCCGTGCCGGGTTTGAACCGCAGCATTTGCGACGCGTGCCGCCTCAACGCCTGGCCCCGGGGGTCCATGACGATGAGCTTCGCCCCGCGCCTGGCCGCCTGCTTGAAGTAGGTGGCGGCCACCGGATGGTTCTCCGTCGGGTTGGCGCCGATGACGATGATGACGTCCGAGTCCTCGCAGGCGGTGAAGGGCGCGGTCACGGCGGCGGAGCCGATGCCCTCCATGAGCGCCGCCACCGACGACGCGTGGCAAAGCCGCGTGCAATGGTCCACGTTGTTGGTGCCGAAGCCCGTGCGCACGAGTTTCTGCACCAGGTAGGCCTCCTCGTTGGAACCCTTGGCCGAGCCGTAACCCGCCAGGGCACCGCCGCCGTCCCGGTCCCGTATGTTCCGCAGACCCGCGGCCGCGGCGTCCAGCGCCTCCTCCCAGGTGGCCTCCCGGAAATGGCTGTAGGGATTCGCCGGGTCGATGTCCTCCGAAGCATCCTTGGGGGCGTCCTGGCGGCGCATCAGCGGCACGGTGAGCCGGTGCGGGTGGCTGACGTAGTCGAAGCCGAACCGGCCCTTGACGCACAGGCGGCTCTGGTTGGACGGCCCGTTGCGGCCCTCCACCGCGACGATGGCGTTGTCCTTGACCCGGTAGTCGATCTGGCAGCCCACGCCGCAATAGGGGCACACGCTGGGCACCTCGGTGAGGGCCTCGCGCTTGTCCACGCCGGCGTCGTCCACCATCGTCGCGGCGGTCAGGGCGCCGGTGGGACAGGCCTGCACGCATTCGCCGCAGGCCACGCACGTGCTCTCGCCCATGGGGTCGTCGAAGTCGAACACCACCTTGGCGTCGCCGCCGCGGTAGGCCATGCCGATGACGTCGTTCACCTGGACCTCGCGGCAGGCGCGCACGCACAGCGTGCAGTGGATGCATGCGTCGAGCGCCACCCGCATGGCCGGATGGCTGGCGTCGGGCGCGGGAGCGTCGCGGGCCGGGAACCGGCTGCCGGTCACCTCCAGGCGGTCGGCCCACTGCCACAGCCGCGACCCGGCATCGTGCGCGGCTTCCCGGGCGGGCTGGTCCGCCATCAGCAGCTCCAGCACCATGCCGCGCGCATTCCGCGCCCGTTCGCTCCCCGTGTACACCTTCATGCCGGTTGTCGGACGCCGGATGCACGACGCGGCCAGCACCCGCTCTCCCTCCACTTCCACCATGCAGGCGCGACAGTTGCCGTCCGGCCGGTAACCCGGCCGCGGGTCGTAGCACAGGTGCGGGATCACGGTCCCCTGCCGCCCGGCCACCTGCAAGAGGGTTTCGCCGGCCGCCGCCTCCACTTCCCGGCCGTCGAGGGTGAAACGTACGGGCTCGCTCACGACAAATCCTCCTTGAAGAAGCGGAAGGCGGAGCGCACCGAGTTGGGGGCCGCCTGGCCGAGGCCGCAGATGGAGGCATCGGTCATGGCCACGCCGAGGGCCTCGAGCAACGGCTCATCCCACGAGGGCCGCTGCAGGAGCCCCACCGCCTTCTCCGTCCCCACCCGGCACGGGGTGCACTGCCCGCAGCTCTCGTGCTTGAAGAAACGCATCAGGTTCCGGACTACGGACTTCACGTCGTCCTGATCGCTCAGCACCACCACGCCGTGGGAACCGACGAAACAGCCGTGCTCCTCCAGTGAGCCGAACTTGAGCGGCAGGTCGGCCATGGAGGCCGGCAGCATGCCGCCCGAAGCGCCGCCGGGAAGGTATCCCTTGAACCGGTGGCCCTGCTGCATGCCGCCGCAATGCTCGTCGATCAGCTCTCGCACGGTAATTCCGGTGGCGGCGATCTTCACCCCCGGCCGGGCCACCCGCCCCGATACGGAGTAGGCATGAAGGCCGGCACCACCGTTGCGGCCCTGGGCCGTGAACCACTCCGGCCCCCGCTCGACGATGTCCCGTATCCAGTAGAGGGTCTCGACGTTCTGCACCAGGGTCGGCCGGCCGAACAGGCCGGTCTCCGCCACGTACGGCGGCCGGTGCCGCGGCAACCCGCGCTTGCCCTCGATGCTCTCGATCATGGCCGACTCTTCGCCGCAGATGTAGGCGCCCGCGCCGCGCCGCAGGTACAACTCCACGTGAGCGTCCAGTCCGGCTTCCCGGAGCCTAGGGAGCTCCCGTGACAGGATCTCCCGGACCTCGGCGTACTCGTCCCGCAGGTAGATGTAGGCGGCTTCGGCTTCCACCGCCCAGGCCGCCACCAGCACCCCCTCGAGAAACCGGTGCGGATCGCTCTCCATGAAATACCGGTCCTTGAAGGTGCCGGGCTCGCCCTCGTCCGCGTTCACCGCCATGAGCCGGGGGCCGGGATAGCCGCGCACGATCTGCCACTTCCGGCCGGTGGGAAAGCCCGCACCGCCCAGTCCCTGGAGCCCCGACGCCGACACCTTGTCCACCACGTCTTCCCGGCTCAGGCCGCCGTCGAGACACGCCCTCAAGACCCCGTAGCCGCCGCCGGCGGCGTATTGCCCATAGTCCCTGTATTCCGGTACCGCCGCCTCCACTTCCCGGCTTCGGGCCGCCTGCGCCAGCTCATCCACGGTGGCCCGCACCACGAGGCGTTGTCCCACCCCGGCTACCGGGGCGCGATCGCAGCCCCCCATGCAAGGTCCCGCCATCACTCGAACGCCGGTCTCCACCGCCCCGGGGAGGTCCTCCAACAGTCCCCGGGCACCCATCATCTCGCACACCAGACCGTCGCAGACCCGCACGGTGACATCCGCGGGCAACTCCCCCTCTGCCCTGGCCACGTCGAAGTGGGCGTAGAACGTCGCCACTTCGTAGACCTCGGCCAGGGCCAGGCGCATCTCGTCCGCCAGCGCCGCCAAGTGCGCGGCGGACAGCACGCGATACCGGTCCTGAATCAGGTGAAGGTGCTCGATCAGGAGGTCCCGGCGCCGCGGCCGGTCTCCCAGCAACGCGCGGATCTGCTCCAGCGCGTCCGGGTCGACCTGGCGCCCTCTGGGGCGGTTGCGGCCCCGGCGTCGTCCCGCGCCCGGGTGCCTGCGCTGCGGCGGCGGCTCGTGCTTGCCGGCCACGTTCTCAGGCTCCCCGGTCCAGGCCCAACGCCTTGAGTCGGGCCTCGGACACGCGGCCGTCTTGGCCCCATTGCCGGGCGTCGTAGTAGTCGCGGATCATCCCCTGAAGTTCGTCGTGAGTAAGCCTCGTTCCCTGGGCCACCCCCGTGGCCAAGGTCTCCGTGAGCACTCTGGGCGGCAGCCCGTCGTCCTCCGGGCACCAGCCCTCGCGCTGGTTGAAACAGCGCTTGAGTGTGTGGATCCGCTCCGCGGCCAAACGCAACTCCGCCGCGCTGTAGTCCCAGCCCGTGACCTTCGCCAGCAGGCCGGCGGCTTCGCCGTAGAAGTCCTCGAAACAGCGCCGCAGGAACTTGCACACGATGAGCGAATCCAGCGCCGCCGCGAAGTCTTCCGACGCGGCCACCAGCGCGCCTCGCCCCGGCTCGGAGCTCAGACGGTCCACCGTGCCGGAGAAATCCGCCTCGTACGCCCCGGAGCGGTTGTGACAGGCGCCCCGGGGGCTTACGGCCAGGCCCAGGGCCATGGTCTTGAGGCTCCGGGGCTCGTATCCCGGTAGCTCCAGCCCCTTCACCTGCATGGCCCAGTCCAGGGAATCGTGGCCCAGCGCCAGGGCGGCCCGCCGGGAGCCCTCGGCCAGGAGATCGCCGAATCCCCGGCGCTCCGCGATGGCCGGTATGGCGGCCAGCACCGCCTGCGCCGAACCGAAGCGCAGGTTGCCAGCCTCCGGCAGGAGCCCGCGCTCCACGCACTCCATGGCCCAGGCCAGGGTGCCGCCGGTACTGATGCTGTCAAGCCCGTACGCGTCACAGAGCCGGGCGGCCTCCAGCACCGCCTCCGGGTCTTCGATGCCGCACAGCGGCCCCAGGGCGAAAAGCGTCTCGTACTCCATGCGCTGCTCGTTGCCGGACAGCGACTTGAACAGCCGCTCGCAGCGGATGGTACAGGAAGCGCACCCGTGCCGGCGGCTGAAGCTGTTCTCGGTCAGGCTCTCGCCGCTGAGGCCGTCGGCGCCGGCAAAGGTCGGCTGCTGGAAGTTGCGCGTGGGCAGGGCGCCGAGCCGGTCGAATACCGCCAAGTTCGCCACCGTGCCGATCTCGCGGTACTTGGCGGTGTGCTCCCCCAGGCTCCGCTGCCGCAGGGCCGCGGCCGCCGCGGCTACCCCCTCGGGGTCCGCCACCGAGACCCGGGCGCTGCCCGACAACGCGACGGCCTTGAGGTTCTTGGAGCCCATGACCGCGCCGACGCCGCCGCGTCCGGCGTGCCGGCCCTCGTTGCTGATGGTGGCG
>Ga0209022_1000513_pt1 | contig 48885 bp, 43 predicted proteins | sample PinacodermPK_FD_187300 | JGI IMG/M metagenome (GOLD analysis project Ga0209022, IMG submission 187300) | Host-associated microbial community of the marine sponge Aplysina aerophoba from Gulf of Piran - sponge pinacoderm, lysed by proteinase... | ecosystem: Host-associated > Porifera > Sponge >...
CCTATTTTGGTCGCTCGAATAAACATGTGGGAGATTTAGAGTGGGCATGGAGTGGTTTCAACCCCCAAAATTTTCCGCGTGGCACTACTTGGGAGAAATCAGCGGAATCGCAAAAACGTAACTGTCGTTCAAATAACACTATTTGTAAAATGAGGGCATGAAAAAAGGTCGAAATTAACCTTAATTTTCTTTATTTTGGGGGAAAAATGTTAAAGATGGGCTGATATTGGTGTGCACATCAACGGTTGAGAGGGTGCGTAAAATTGCGTTTTGGAGGGTGTATAAGCGGCTTTGGAGAGCAAGGTTAATGAGAACCGCAAGCTACGCCATCTGGATGATAGTGAGGCCACACTTACCATGTTGGCCTGACCCACACCGCCACGTGGTCATACTCAGTGGAATTTAAAGTTGTTGAGTGATTAAATGGTCGAATAGGTGATTATAGAAACGATTTCCACCGAGACTGTGCACCGGGCACTAAAAAGCACTGCTTAAGACCGTGGCTTAAGCAATGTTGTTGCATTCCCCCTAACCCATGTTTAACATTTTTCTATCCAAAAAGAGTAAATTAAAGCTAAATTCAACTTTTTTACACACCCCAATTTTAACATATTACCATATTTCCATTAGTTTCGTGTTCGAGGGTCCTCTAAAATCTCTCAAGTAGTGCCACCTCCTCTATTTTAGAGGGTTGAACCCACCACAAACCAACACTAAATCTCTAACATGTTGATCAGAGCAACCAAATCAGGCACCGCCAAAGACGGTTCACTACACAATACCCATCAACCTGTTCGTGAAGTAACGGCATGGTCAATCGGTCAAGCAAAAGACTTTGCAGCGTACACCGACACGTTTTGCCTGTTCGGATAACACGACCCTCCATGTTCGCACGACAGCGACACCGGATGCTTTCCAAACCCATATCTATCAGGACATGGGACTACCACCACCGCTCATGAATGAACGCAAAGTAAGTGGTTTGACCGGGAATTGATGCGGTACAAGGCGGGATGAAACCCGCACGACACTCAGAACATGATTGAGGGACTCAAGTGCCGGAAGTGCAACTTAGTAGTGCCTCTTGAATTTTAACACCCCCATTTCTATTGGCTTTTGAGCGCTAAATGTTAAAGATGGGCTAAGAGAATGCTGATTGTGTCTATACCATGGAAGATGTTCCGGATGATTACTGTCGCAAGTATGGAGATAACACGGCTCTTGTCTGTTTGGAGAAGATCTCAAGGCAACAGACGCTGGAAACCCTTCTCTCATGACCGGCTTTTCCGGGTCAAACGGCGTGCGAGGATGACGAATTGGAACGGAACCACTCATCTCTTCAAGCTGTCGGCTCCGCGGCTCAGATGACGACATGTGAAAGTCACCGACCATCGGACCAACCAAGACTTGGCCCACGTCGAAAGATCTTGCCGATAATCATTTTCCAGAAAAGTAGATTGTTGTTGTTATGGACAATTTGAACACGTACAAAAGGCCTACCCTGCATGACACAATCAACCCTACTGATGTGCGTCTTTTGGCCTACGGGTTTGAGGTTCACCATACGCCTAAGCACGGGAGTTGGTTGAACATGGCCGAAATTACAATCAATATTCTGACTGACCAATATCTCCTACGTTCTATCTCTGACCGTGAATTTATTGTTTTTGAAACCAAGGTTTGAGCAGATTATCGGAATGAAGCAGCCAAACCGATTGATTGGCAGTTCAGAACCGAGGATGCACGTATCAAGTTGGAATCGCTTTATTCATCAATACAACAATTATGAGATACTAATATAAATGGTGAAAATAGATTCGGGAGGTTTCAAAAATCTTGATTAATCACGGTGGATACGCTCAACCAAGTAGTAAAGCCCCAACATTGTCACAATTATTAAACTCGAAATACACCAAACATAAATCGCCAAAGCAAACATTTCCAACCAGAATAAGACTAATTGCCAAACATCTTGGTCAGGTTGGGGGAAATCTAAGTGAATAAATGATACACCTATGACGTATATAAAGATAGATAACATGGCACAATAGCCGAATAGTACCGTAAGGAATCGACGACGAGTCAGTTGCTCTTGCACTTGTTCTCCTTGCCTAAAATTATTAAGTATCAGAGTTCTACCTTTTAATTTAGTGTCAAGGTTTGTATTAGAAAAATTTGCGATTGCTGCCAATGCCACCACATAAAATCCGACAAGAATTCCCATTAGAGAATTAATGTCATCAATCAATTTGTCATTTCTGAAAACAAGATTCCTATCACCAAGAAATAAAATTAGTATAAGGATTATTCCAAAAATAAAAGTTGGATATTTCCATTGGTACAGGGACAAGTCAGGGCTTCGTAATTTGAGAAAAGAAAATACCCTGAAAATCTTTGTGTATTATTGAAGTGGCATTTCAATCGTCAGTGTAGTTCGCGATTTCAATCATTTTTTGGATCATTTCCCTGTGAAATTCATTATAACGCTGAGGGAGGGGTTGTTTGAAATCAGTGACTATCTCGTTCTGAACAAAAGTATTCTCTAGGATTTCTTTTCCATTCTCGTGAACCTTAGCCTCGGTTCGCTTGATCTGACCACTTGCAGTCTTAATTCGAACAAAAAGTTGGGTGTCGCCAACTTTATCTTTTTTAAATCGCCGAAAGTAGGGAAGAATTTTCTTAAAAGTGGATTCCGCTTGATAATCTGAAAGCCGTCTTTTTATATCCAATCGTACCTCATGAGTAATCTCTTTTATAATTGGATCTTCGTCAATTCCATCATCGTAGTTTTTCTTTAGCCCACGAATCTCTATGTCCTGAAGTGTACCAGTTTTCAAAGCTTCTCGGATAGTATTTGACTCATAACCAATGATATCGAATAAACAACGGTATTTTTTACTTTTCCCACCTTCGTCCACAGCAGTTTTTTTATAGTTGTCGTTGTTACAAACCCAAGTTAGATGACTTTCGACAGAAGAAAAGAATATTTTTGGGACTTTCTCTAATAGAATCAAGTGTTTTCCATATTCATCTGGAGTTTTCTTGATTAGGATGTGTGAAGCATAATGACTCCCTTCGTCTTTGTACTTTGCGATATCACGTGTAAGAGATGTATCAAAATTATAGTAAGAGACGCCAGAGGCGCCTTGGTCAGCTATCTCTAGAATCAGTTTGTAAAAGTCATCATCAAAATTATGATTTTTGCACCACATCACGCACCTATTTTTTGAAAAAAATCTTTGGTGATTTTTCTGATCGATACGACCAGAAATGGATTTCATTAAGTCGGTTAAACTGAATGAGGGAGCATTTTTGGGTGCAGTTTTTTGGTTACGAATTGTTAACTTACCAACCCCAATCCATCGATAATCTGAGGGTAAAGCCATTAATTACTCCATTGAAAATAAATTAGAGATAAAACCTTATTTTACCCAATGCACTTGTTTGATGCTAAAAAATAATTAAGTAGGGGTTATATGTATAACCCCCTCGCAATAATTGTTAATACTTAAAGGTAAATGGATGTCTATAGCAAAAAATCTTATTCGGTCGGCTCAAGTAACAACCCTAAATAGTATAAACATGTTAAATATATTAAGAGGCACAAGTTCCTTGCTTAATAAACAGATAGAAGTATTAGGAACTTTAACTCCTCCTAACCAAGACAGTGACTTCTATCTCTTTAGCGATGGAAGTTTGATAAAACATAGGGTAGGTAATAGCGCCGACACTTTTGTGGCACTTGATTATGAATATGATAAAAGAGGTAGTTCTTATATTCCAAAAGATTAAATTCTATTTGATTGGCTTTCCCCATATTATTGTTAAGTTTGTTGATTTTGACAATTTCTCATTTTCTATTTTGCTCCATTTCTCCAGCTTATCAAGAGCTTAAGTTATAAACTAAATTTCATAAATGAATTGGAGATTCAGGTTCTATTCAATGTGATATTTTAGTGCACCAATTATGGTAACGCTCTAATTCAGTTGCTCATAAAACAGTTTAAAGTACTTGCTCAGGAGTTCCATCGGTTAGGCTGCCATCGGTATACTCTCTTCATGGTTCGTCAACTCAACCGTGTTCATAAACGGCGGTGCGAAATCACCACGCAACGTCTAGAAACTGTGTACCGGTAATCCATTAGCAGTCTTTTTTGCTTGCTGATTTCTTCTTTGCACAGGGGAGTCATCGCTTGGTGCCGCCGGCGAGCCCTTTGCCTCTTGGTCCCTCAAGACCATCATCCTGAAACAGTATGGGGCGGTGCCGGGTAGAAAGAGAACAGCAATGCCCCTTTCTAAAAGGCGTCCTAGGGTTTGCGACAAATGAACTATTTCAACATTCGTAACATTATCTCGGCCCATTTCAATGAGTCGAAAACCAGTGATTTAAGAACGGGTTTAGAACCATGTACATCACCCATTCTCTTGCGAAGTGTTTGCATGGCGTATGCCCCTTGGTTTAGGGAACCATCAAGATTTTTTATCAACAGTTTTGCTTCTTTCTCATCCCATCCCAATTCAGTCAGTTCCTTTAACAGGATATTTAAAGTATTCTTTGCTTTGAGTGCCTTCTTATAACGTGCCAGAAAACCATCACTCGGTTGCAAAACTAATCCTTCCTCTAGAAATATACTGTTTAATGTTGAATCCACCGCTGCACAGGAAGATGTTAGCGCTCCATCTAAATCACCATATCGTAAACGTTCTGCTGCTTTTATCAGGTCAGAAGTAGCAGCTTCAGGGAGTTCATCTAGTTCGCTGATATCAAGCAACTTAATGGGTAAAAGTTTCCCTTCGGCAAATTGCCAGCCAAGCCGTTCAAGATAAATGCCCAATTCTTCTCTTTTCTCGGGGCGAGAATCAATTATGTTTTTAATAATATTTACCAATACAACAGCTTTATCGTCAGTAGATAGTGAACTTATTGCTCTATCGATTTCAGAAATAAGTTGTCCCTTCGATGCTCCACCCCTTTGATTTTGCTGCTTTTGCTGTAAGTATCCAAAAAGTGTTACATCAAGCCCTGAGAGTCCAACAATTCTCTTGATGTTGTAAAATGAAAAAGTATCTTCAAGTACTACTCTAATTCCACCCCATGCTATATTCATCTCACCAACTTTTTTCATTCTTCCAATTCCTAATTCCAATTATTTATTGCTAGTCAATACTGAAGTAGATATCAAGCCCCTTACGATTTGTTAGTCATGTTGTCAAAATAAGTTTACAAAATTCTGATTTAGCATAAAATGTCCTGATTAAACTCAAATACTAACAATTCTTAAGGTGCAAGCAATAAGAAAACCAGTTCCATCACAACAACTTGGTAAAATTGGGATAGAGTAAAGCTGAGCCACAAATTAAGTGATAATATTCCGGCTCTGCTCATTGCTCTTCAACATCTTTGATCCGACACGTCTTGGCTGGAACGCCTTTGTGCTCTTTTGGAAAAGGAATAGGTATCTGAGGGCAATCACAAATTGGGCAGTCTAGTGATATACTTGTGGCAGTCCATGATATTAGGATGCTGAAGATCCTGCTCGCTGGCAGGAAGCCGACTTTGTACCTCAGCTGTGGGCTGACTTTGCTTACTTTTCAAAGGAAATGATTCAATAGGCTACGGGACCAATGGCTATAAGCATCGGTATGGTATATATGTCAAAGCGTGGTCGGAAGTTGAATGTGCGTCAGGTTGTGTCGAACAATGCTTACTCTCGGACACGCTGTCAAGTGGAGCAGGTATTTGGTTCTATGCATAATGACATACCCGAACAGGTTATGCGATGGTTGGATTGCCCTGCGGAAAATGTGTTATCATATAAAGCGTTTTTTTTAATTTGGAGACGGTGCCCGAGGTATAATCAAAGTGTAAAAGGTTCTGAGTAGTGCCAATGAAGGGACAAGGGTGTGATTTTGTATTAATTACGAAAGTGTGGAGATAAATCTAATAGTTCGATTTTAAGTCCTTTTTCACTGTTGCAAAAAAGTTACATAATATAAGTATTTTTACCCGATTACGACTTATTAGGAAGCACTTGCATCAGAAGGACATTAAGTTGTCGGTTGTGAAAATAGTTTCACAGTAAGTTTAATTATCATAGGAAAAGACGATGAAAAAACTCATAATTTCAGCACTACTGATTGTGTTTGGTAGTGTGTATGCTCTAGCTCAGGACACTGAGATGGCCATGGAAGCGGCTCCCTCGGTGGCGTTGAGTGGTTCCGCCAAGATGGCTCTCAAACAAGTCAGTGGTTGTAAAGAAGGTGAAAGTGGTTGTGGACTGTCGACGGTTGGTGAATATGACGTGAAGTTAGCGTCTTCGGGTGTCACCGATGGTGGACTGACCTTTGGCGCCTCTATGACACTTGATGGTCGTGTGGACAATAATATCTATGGCGATGGCTTTGCGGCCTATATTGGTGGTGCGGATGGCAGTTGGAAGCTGCAGTTTGGCGACAATGATGAGGGGATTGCTACCGTCGGTGGCTTTGGTGTGGCTGACCCCGATGATGGTGCCTTTGGGACAAAAGAGATGTTCCATGACATGGCGGCAGTACCAGCGGATCCAGGTGAAGAGATCCCTAATACAGGGACACCCGCTGTAGACGCTACGGGTACTCTAGCTGGTGGAACTTTTACTGCTGCAGGTGATACTACTTTAGGTGGAACTCTAACTGTTACTATTCCCGCTACTGAAGTTTTAAACGTGAACGATGATAATCCTGAACTCGTTTTAGTTGATACTGAAGCTAATATAGGCACTAGTATTAGAACTGCTGATACTGGTGGAACGGGTAGCACCACAGCAATGCCAGTGCCTGCAACAATCGATATTGCTGAAACAAACTTAGACCGCAAAATTGATTGGGCTAGTCAAACGTATTATTTCGTTTTGAAAGGTTTAGCTGATGATGATGCAATACACAACGGAAAGAGAATCTATCGTCATAAAGACTATCTGAACCCAACTAATCATGATAGTAATGGTGATAGTGATGATAACCCTGAAACTATGGCTGATACTGCAGCTGCAGCTGAAGACAAACTTTTCACTTTGAATGTTATGGATTCCTTAGGTTATCAAATGGCAGTTGATGCAGTTCCAAACCATAGAATTAACCAAAAAGATGCAGTGCCACCGATGACCTCGTTGGAAGCGGAACCATCTAGTCTCAAGGTGATGGCCCTTTCCGGTTCGGTTGCGTCAGTCAGCTACGCTCTCACCTCCGGTACAGGTGATGCACAAGGGTGGTCGTTTGGAGGCAAATATGATGCTGGGATTGTCACTGTTGGACTTGGTATGAACAGCAATAGTGTGCTCTCAGCGAGTGTGGGCGGTTCAGTGACCAACATCGGTTATGAGTTCATCTATGTTCGGCAGTCTGGTATGACACGGTCGGTGGCCGCTGCTACAGCTGCCGGTGATGCGGGTCTTGTCGGTGTGAACAATTGGAATGCGTATGGCTTGAAGGGGAGTTATGAAATTGGTAGCGATTCTGATGTTGCGGTGAAATACTCAAAGCTGACGGATAAAAATGGCAACGCTGGTGGAGCGATGAATGCGACTCAGATTGAGGTTGATTATAACTATGGCCTCGGTGGGGGTGCGAGCTTCTTTGTTGAATATGACCGCGTGAGTGAGACCATGGGCGATGATGATGATAGATCCAGGAATACGATTCAAGCTGGAATCAAGATGAGTTTCTAACTCAATCTTAATCGTCTAGTTTAAGAGGGGGAACTACGGTTCCCCCTTTTGTGTTACCGGAAACCGAAACAAGTGAACCATCTGTTTGAACTGAATTGTCAGGTTATCAGTACTCACCCAATACCATTACCTCTGTTTATTCAATAATCCAAGTCGTTAATGTTCTTAGATCTGGACGAGGGCGGTCTTGAGGGGCTGATCTTTCCGTTCCTATATGAATGAACCCCGCAATGGCTTCATCAGAGGATAAACCGAGAGCTTCCTTTCTAAAGTCAGCGTCATGTGCACCAAAGCCAGTTAACCAGTTTGCACCCCATCCCGAAGCCAATGCAGCATTTAAAAGGGATAAACAAACAGCACCTGCAGAAAGCGTTTGCTCCACTAAAGGGATCTTGGCCTCCATGTTTGGTTTGGCAACTACGGCCACAATTAATGGAGCACATTCAAATACTTGGCAAGCTTTTTCAACAAGCGATGGCTTCTTGTTTAAACACCGACCTCTTTCCCTCAAAACAGAGGCAATGCGCGGCATTGCTTTGCGCTCAATAACAATAAATCTCCATGGCTCAAGTTGACCATGGTCTGGACACCTCACCGCAGCGGTCAATAAAGTTTGGAGCTCTTCTTGAGTAGGAATGGGTTGATCTAAAGATACATAAGGCCTTGAACGACGATTAAGCAAGAATTCCATAATGGGATTTGTGGTATCAGTCATTTAGTGTTCCTGTTTGAATTGAAGTAAATGCGAAAGAAGAAGCAATAATAATATTGGCAGTGAAGATTTTGTTATGCACTATTTTATTAAGTTAATGAAGAGTGTCTATTTACACTGAATCTCGACTCAAGGAAGTAAGCGAGTGGTATTAGTTCAAAAAGCATCATTTGATGAATAGACCCGTTTTGATTATAAATCCATTGTTTATGACTCAATCATGAAAATTAATTACGGACTTAAAAACCTGACCCAATGAAACTCCCCAGAATTTATCTTTGATATTATTTCAAGAACTTCCGCAAAAAATGGTATCAGGAGTCTACAAATTGGTGCCGAGAGCAGAATTCAATTGACAAGCAGAATATAATAACTAAATTACGATGCAATAGTTCTCTCGGGGTGCCCTGTGGCTGAGAAGTATCACAAATACTGACCCGTTGAACCTGATCCGGTTAATTCCGGCGTAGGGATTGAGGAATACTCAAATCTTTCCTTAAAAACTGCGCCAAAACTAAAATAGGTGCAATTATGTTAAGAATACTCCTACTAATCATGAGCTTTTTGGCTTCCGCAATTGCCGCAAAAGCCGAAACTCTGACAATCTATACTTACGATAGCTTTGCAAGTGATTGGGGCCCTGGAATCCCCATCGCTGAAGGATTCGCAAAACAATGCGAGTGCGAAATCAACTGGAACGCCGGTGCTGATGCCGCGTTTTTGTTGTCACTTCTCAAAACTGAAGGCTCTCAAACAGAAGCGGATATCATTCTCGGACTTGATACAAACTTAATGGCCGAAGCAATCGATAGTGGAATGGTCGCCACCCATGCAACAACAGCTCAGTTTAATCTTCCCATTCCTTGGGACAATCCTTATTTCGTCCCCTACAATTTTGGCTATTTCGCAGTGATGGTCGACAATGAGATGATGGCTGAGCCACCTCAAAGTCTTGAGGAACTCGTCAAGGGTGACTATGCAGATCAATTAGTCATTCAAGATCCTCGAACAAGCACACCTGGGCTAGGACTACTCCATTGGATGTATGCCGTTTATGGCGATGAAATGGACCAAGCTTGGCAGGATATCAAATCCAATATTTTGACAACAACGCCAGGTTGGAGCGAGGCTTATGGGCTCTTTCTTGGTGGAAGCGCACCAATGGTTTTGAGTTATACAACCTCTCAGGCATATCATGAGATGGTTGAAGAAACATCTCGTTATCAAGCGTTGATCTTTCCCGAAGGGCACCAAATTCAAGTTGAGGTGGCTGGTATAAGCGCCTATAGTGATCAAAAGGAGTTGGCGCAGCAATTTTTGGATTATTTGGTCTCTAGCGAAGCCCAAACCATTCTTCCGAAAACCAATTGGATGTATCCAGCTGTTGACATCGGAGATAGTTTACCAGCAACAATTCAAAACCTGCCAGTCCCCAGCAATTCCTACTTGCTTGATTCAGAAACAGCCGGGGCAACGCGAACAGCACTAATTGATATCTGGTTGACAAGCTTAATCCAATAAACAAGCCGGTGGGCTTTAATGGTTGGCTATAAGCCGTTTATTTGGCCTGGAGGAGTAGCGCTATTACTCACTCCAGGCCTTGCTATTATTGCGGTCAGCAACTTGCTTCTAACATTTTTGCGTGGAAGTGATTCTCCTGTTCTTGATACCTATTATCTAACGGTACTGGAGTTTACGGTCACCCAAGCATTACTCTCAACTCTTTTAAGCGTTGTGTTTGCCCTTCCAGTGACATGTGCACTTGCAAGAAGATGTCAGTTTCTTGGTCGTAACTTGATCATCACTCTTTTTGGACTGCCATTAGTGGTCCCGGTTATCGTTTCTGTATTTGGGGTAATCGCTATCTGGGGTCATAATGGATTAGTCAGTGAGGCCATCACAGTTTTGGGATTACAACCTCTTAAGCCTATATTCGGATTAAATGGTATTTTAATTACACACGTATTTTTCAATATGCCATTAGTCGTTCGTTTGCTCTTACCGGCCTGGGATCTTATTCCGGGCGAGTCATGGCGGACTGCGAGTGCAACAGGGATGACATCAGGGGCTATTTTTCGATATATAGAATTACCCAGGATTAAAGAGTCTTTACCGGGAATATCCATCCTTGTGTTCCTCCTATGTTTTACGAGTTTTACAACTGTCCTAGTTATGGGAGGTGGCCCCCAAGCAACAACTTTGGAAGTTGCTATATACCACGAAATCCGTTCAAACTTTAATGTTGAAAAAGCCGTTTTACTCGCCTTGACTCAAGTGGCGGTCTGTCTCGTCATTTCTCTGGCCTTACTTCAGGTTGCCATATTGCCTGAGGGAACAGCCACAGAAAACCGAAACATTAATAGGCCTGATGGAAAAACCTTGACGAGTCAGATCATCGATGGTTTTTGGATTTCAGTTGGCGGTTTTTGGATATTAGCGCCACTCATGGCAATCGTCCTGAAGGGACTAGGTGGTCCTTTATTCTACGTTCTTACAAATCCAGAAGTGTGGAAATCAGGTATTCGAAGTGTCATGGTTGGCCTTGGGGCAGGGCTCATTGCGGTCAGTATTGGATCTTTACTTTGCCTGACCACTCGTGATATTGCGGTTCGATTCAATAAAGTTAAACTTGCTAATCAATTGGAACTCATCGGGAGTCAAGCTTTAATTATTTCGCCAGTGGTTTTGGGAATAGGTTTATTTGTCATCTTATCACCTTGGATTGCAGTTTTTTCCTACAGTCTTATTTTGGCTACCTTCATTAATGGCTTAATTACCGTACCATTCGCTTTGAGGTTCATGAGTCCAACGTTCAGGCAAACTTTGGTTTATCACGATAAATTAAGTACGAGTTTGGGTTTGACCGGATGGAGTCGAATACGAATCCTTGAAATACCCACGATCAAACCTGTCTTTGTGACTGCATTTGCCATCACGGCAGCCATAGCCACGGGGGATTTAACCTCAGTGATATTCTTTAGTACCGGTAGAGAGCCAACCTTGGCGGTCATGCTTTATCAAGCAATGGGTAATTATAGGGTTGATGAATCAGCCGCGATCGCATTACTACTCATGGTTGTTTGCCTCGCTGTATACTTACTAATAAAAGGTGTAGGCCGTGTCATATTCAGGACTTGAACTAAAAAATGTCCACCATGCATTTGAGACGTGGTCCCTTACCGTTAATGTGAGATTTGAAAAGGGATCTTTAAATGGTGTTTTAGGGGCGAGTGGTGCCGGTAAGAGCACTCTCTTGTCTTTGGTCGCCGGGTTTGAAACCGTCAAGTCTGGAGAAATTAGATTTGATAACCGTACCATAACTCACCTTGCTCCTAAGGACCGACCCGTGGCAATGATATTTCAGGAGCATAATCTGTTCCCCCATCTTACAGCGTTCCAAAATGTCCTACTCGGATTAAATCCACGCCTCAAAGCTAATCCCAGTGATCGAATCAGTGTCAATTCGGCACTGGCAAATGTCGGCCTTTACGGTAAAGAAAATCGTTTACCCAAAAGCCTCTCTGGTGGTGAAAGGCAACGTGTTGTTATTGCCCGTGTATTAGTGATGCGGCGACCAGTATTATTGCTTGATGAGCCATTTACAGCTCTGGGGCCGGCACTCAGAGAAGAAATGTTAATGTTGATAAAAGAACTCAGCCTCCAACATGGTCTGACCGTTCTACTCGTATCGCATTCTCCTGATGACCTTTCTCGCTTTGCCCAAAAAACGGCCTTTATCCATGCCGGCAAAATGCTGTGCTATGCACCGACCGAAACCGTTCTGAATAATTCGGGAATATCCGCAATTAACGACTATTTAAAATTTCGCCATTAGCTGACTTTACATAATGAGAATGGGGAATAAATAAGAAATCCCTGTTTTTGTGTTTTTTTTATAGTATTTTGACAAAAAACAAAGTACATATAAGAACAACCTTGTCAGTTGATTGCGATTGGTTTAATCAAATGAGGCTGACAGAAATAATAATATAGGAGAAAGTTATGTATTTAAAAAATACACTTTTGAAAATAGTTCTTGCAGCCATGGCAACATTCGCGGTCTCGGCTTCAGCTCTGTTTTCTCAGACGGTCATCAAAGTTCAGTCAGTGATTCCAGCAACTGCTGACGAAGTCGTTATGTTGAATGAATTTGGTGCCGATGTAGCTGCTTTGACCAATAATGAGGTCATAATTGAAGTCTTGCCAGCGGGCGCTGTTGTTGGCGTTGGAGACACCTTAGATGCTGTCGACCAGGGACTTATTGATGGTGGGTTTGCTTGGACTCATTATTGGTCTGGGAAGCATCCTGCGGCGATGCTCTTTGGTTCCCCTGTTGCCGGTGCCGGGGTAGGTATTGACAATATTGCCTTCCTCTCATGGTTCCTCTATGGCGGTGGTAAAGAGCTGTATGATCAACTTTGGGACGAGATGGGAGTGAATGTAAAGGGATTCATGCTTCAGCCTGTTGGTCCCGAAGCTTTGGGTTGGTTTAAGGAACCCATCAACTCCATGGATGATTTCCGCAAGTATCGATTCCGAGCACCTCCAGGGATTCCAGGTCAAACCTATAAGGATATTGGAGTCGCTTCAGTCGCCATGGGTGGAGGTGATATTCTCCCGGCCTTGGAACAAGGAACAATTGATGCCGCCGAATGGTGTTGTCCAAAACCTGACAGCGTTTTTGGATTCCAAAAAGTTCTTAAGAACTACTATTTACAAGGGCTTCATCAAGTCGTGGTTAACGCTGACATTTATATCAATGGGGATGTGTATGATTCACTTACAGATCATCAAAAGAAAGCCATTGAGGTCGCGGCAAATGCTTCTTTGACAAAAGCCTTGGGCTATCGCATTTATGAAAACGGTAAAGCCCTCAAGGATTTAACCGAGAATCATGGTGTTATCTTACATGATACCCCCGCTGATTACTTTCCTGCATATATGAATGCAGCTCGGGCTACTCTTGAGAAGAATGCCGCAGATAACGCGTTTTTTGCCGAAGTCTGGAACAGTCAGAGAGCATTCGCCGAAATCGCTGTTCCCTTTTGGGCCGGAGCACAAACTTCAAATGCGCAGCTGGGTAAAGCGTTTGCTGACTCTTTGAAGCAGTAAAGATATTTTAGGTGGAAGATTCCATCTTCCACCTAATACCTTTCTTATAGTTTTTATTGCTACATTCAGTTGAGCACTATTACTTGGCTTTGAGCTGAGGTGGATTTGGTTATATGCAAGAACAGCACCAAAATCCCGAGTTAGATATTCAAGACGAACTCATCGCTGAGGGTCGGTCATCGCAACCGGGTGAAACGCCTCCTGATATGTCCCATTGGATGCACCGGGTCATCTTCGTTATAGATCATATCAATAATTGGGTTGGACGAATCGTTTGCCTAATGCTACTCCCAGTGATATTTGCAATGGTTTACGAGGTTTTAGCTCGTAAATTGTTCATTGCTCCTACGGCCTGGGCATATGATACAAGCCGGATGTTCGCAGGAGCGCTGTTCATGCTCGGAGCTGGATATGTTCTCATGCGGGGGGTGCATATACGGGCTGATTTTCTTTATCGAAACTGGGCACCAAAAACACAGGCCACTGTTGACGCTTCGCTGTACCTCTTGTTTTATTTTCCCGCAATGCTGTTCTTTTTCTGGGTCTCATTGGAATTTACAATTAATTCGTGGGTCAAGTGGGAGCGGTCAATGGATACGACCCTAATGGCTCCACTTGCCCCCGCTCGAACGGCCATGCCGGTTGGTGCTTTGTTTCTCTTTATTCAAGGAATTGCCGAAATCCTGAGAGCGATCCATACAATGGGTTCCGCACGGGCTCGGTATTTTCTACGGTTTATTCCGTTTTATGTTATCATTCTGGGCATCATATTTATGAGCGCCTTTTTTCCGGGCATTCTCTTTGTCGATTCTTGGTGGGGTTCCTTTGTTCAGGGTACGGGATTTGGCAATATCTCCCCTGAGTTCATTGGCATTATCATGATTTCGGTTATGCTATTTGCTATTTTCATTGGCTTTCCTATTTCCTTCACCCTCATTTTTCTTGGGTTCGTTTTTGGTGCGTGGGGTTTTGGTGGAAAACTGGTGTTTTACCTTCAAACATTCCAATTCAACGCCGTGATGCTTGAACAAACGTTGGCCGCGGTTCCCCTGTTTGTGTTTATGGGAATCATCATGGAGCAAGCTGGTTTGATGGAACGTTTGTTTGCAGCTGTGCAATTGATGCTTTCGAAAACACGTGGGGCGTTGTATCTAGCCGTATTGTTTGTTTCCACTATTTTTGCCGCCGCCACAGGTATTGTTGGTGCTTCAGTTACCATTTTGGGGATTATGGCATCTCGAACAATGAACCGCTCTGGATACGATGTTCAGCTCTCGGCTGGGGCCATTACTGCAGGGGGAACACTTGGTATTCTTATTCCCCCGTCAATTATGCTGGTGGTTATGGGGCCAGTGATGGAAATTCCAGTAATTGACTTATTCGCAGCGGCCATAATACCCGGAATAATGCTCGCTTTTCTGTATGCAGCTTATACCATGATCAGGTGCTGGATGAATCCTGCACTGGGACCCATTTTACCCCCTGAAGAGCGGCCCGAAACGTCCAATGCTTACTGGCTTGAAGCAATATTGGTGATTTCTGCACTCCTGACTTTCTTTACCCTTTTGGTCATGGCTCTGTCAGGCTCGTTAACCGGTTTATTCCCTCTCTCTTGGCTGATTATTCCTTTAGGGTGGGGTGCTTTTATTATTGGAGTCGCCAAATGGATTGGTATTGTCAAACCGGCGGGGTTCTTTTTCTCAGAGCTATGGTATGAATTTTTTATCGGCCTTGTTCCGCCAGCCGCGTTAGTCGCCTTTTCACTCGGTTCAATCTTGTTTGGTTGGGCGACACCAACTGAGGGTGCAGGTTGTGGTGCAATGGGGGCTATAATCCTTGCCCTGTGTTATCGCAAACTCACGTGGGGCCGCTTTTATACCGCTCTCATCAAGACTTTAGAAATTGCCGTGCTGATCCTGTTTCTTGTCGCGGCATCCAACTTTTTTGGCGCTGTTTTCTCTCGCTTGGGAACGCCAACAATGTTAACCGAATTCCTTTTGACAATGGATCTGTCAACGACCATGATTTTAATCTTGATTATGGCATTGATATTCCTTCTCGGCTGGCCGCTTGAGTGGGTTCCCATCGTCTTGATAATTATTCCCATTTTGTTGCCCGTTCTGGTTCAGCTTGAAGTGAACCTTGTTTGGTTTGCCATTCTTGTTGCGGTCAACCTGCAAACGGCATGGTTAAGTCCTCCTGTGGCTTTATCGGCATATTTTTTGAAGGGTGTCGTCCCTGAATGGGATTTGGCAGATATTTACAAGGGAATGTTACAGTTTATGGTTATTCAGCTGATCGGGCTGATACTTGTATTTATGTTTCCACAGTTAGCTCTGTGGTTACCAGTGCTGATTTATGGGTCTTGATGAGAAGGTCAAAATTTGGTTGAGGAATTTGATTATATAATTGTTGGAGCAGGCTCTGCCGGTTGTGTTGTAGCCAATCGATTAAGTGCTAACCCAAAAAACCGTGTGGCCATTGTTGAAGCCGGTGGTCGCGATGCTAACCCTTGGATACATATTCCCATTGGATATTTTAGGACAATGCATAATCCGAGTGTGGATTGGTGTTACAAGACCGCTGCGGATAGTGGTTTAAATGGACGGAGTATAGCTTGGCCGCGCGGGAAAGTATTGGGGGGATCATCATCAATTAACGGCTTGTTGTATGTACGAGGTCAACCTGAGGATTTTGAACGCTGGCGGCAAATGGGTAACTCCGGCTGGGGCTGGGATGATGTTCTGCCGTATTTTAGGAAAGCTGAAACTTTTGAAGGAGGCAGTGACGAATTCCGTGGAAATGACGGGCCACTTAAAGTATCAAAAGCCAGTGTATTTCGACCCATTTGTGATTCTTGGATAGAAGCTGCCGCCAATCAGGGTTATCCAAAAAATCCTGATTACAATGGCTCAAAACAAGAGGGGGTAGGCTATTTTCAAGTGACGACTCATAAAGGACGACGGTGTAGTGCGGCAGTTGCTTATTTACATCCAGCTAAAAGTCGTTCAAACCTCAAGATAATTTCACGTGCCACAATCACCAAGATAAACTTTGAAGAAAAGACAGCCAAAGGAGTGACCTACCTCAATGAGGCCGGTCAATTGGTCCAAATAGGTGCTCGAAAAGAAGTTATACTTAGTGCTGGAGCGATTGCTTCTCCACAGATTCTGATGCTATCAGGTGTTGGTGCTGGAGACGAATTAAATGATCTTGGAATAAATGTCGTTGCCAACAGCCCCGGGGTGGGCAAAAACTTACAAGATCACCTTCAAGCTCGCGTGGTCCATAAATGTAATATCCGTACGTTAAATGATGAGGCCAAAAGCCTGCCAATAAAAATGGGGATGGCACTCAAATACGCCCTTAATCGCTCAGGGCCTATGACCATGGCCGCAAGCCTGGTCTATGGTTTTATGAAAACAGGGGATCACGTTGCAACACCAGACATTCAGTTTCACATCCAACCATGGTCAGCTTCAAAAGTTGGCGAGGGAGTTGATAGTTTTTCTGCTTTTACCTCATCGGTTTGTCAACTTCGGCCTGAAAGCAAAGGGACGGTCAGGTTAAACTCACCTGATCCGGTAGCCTATCCCACAATCGCGCCCAATTATCTTGCCACCGAAAATGATCAAAGGACGATGGTAGAAGGAGTTAGGATAGCGCGGCGTATTGCGGAGTCCAAGCCGATCAATGGCTTGATAAAAAGCGAGTATAAACCAGGACCTAATGTAGAATCCTATTCCGAAATTTTAGATTGGATTAGGAATACTTCGGAAACAATTTACCATCCCACTGGCACCTGTAAAATGGGTTCTGACACAAATGCAGTTGTATCTGACCGATTGACTGTCCATGGCGTTAAAAGGCTGAGGGTTGTTGATTGTTCAATTATGCCCGAAATTGTTTCGGGTAACACCAATGCTTCAGCTATTATGATAGGTGAAAAAGGGGCTGAGCTTATCCAAGCTGATAATTAACTTCCGGTTTCGTGCAACACAAAACAAACCCAGCAATAATGAATCCTACCCTTTTATCATTAACTTAGAATGCCTGAACTCCCTGAGGTTGAAACAGTCAGGCGGGGACTAGAAGGTTTTTTAGTTGGCAAACGTATTGTGCGGGTGCAAGTATTACAATCCAAGTTAAGACGAGAGGTGCCGGCTACCCTAGCGACGGACCTGACTAGACAAGTGGTTGTCAGAATTAATCGCCGGGGCAAATATCTCTGCTGGGATTTGTCTAATGATCTCTGCGTTGTTTCTCACCTTGGTATGTCAGGGAGTTTTACCCTTTATTCCAAGGAAACAGGAAGTTCATTTTCGCCTCAGTGCATCACTAAACATGACCATTTAATTTTTCATCTGGAAAATAATGCGGTCGTCACCTACAATGACCCAAGGCGTTTTGGTAGCTTTGATATTATTCATACAAATGATTTAAACACCTTTAGTTCACTCGCTTCACTTGGAGTGGAACCACTTGGAAATGAGTTTAGCAGTTGTTATCTATACGAGTCATTCAGGAAAAAATCTGTTCCTGTCAAAGTGGCTTTGCTGGATCAAACAATCATTGCTGGAGTTGGAAACATCTATGCGAGTGAGGCACTGTGGCGTTCAGGGATTTCGCCAAAACGCAAAACCGATAGGATTTCAGAGAAGTCAATTCAAAATCTCGTTGCGGCCGTTCGTTCCGTTTTACAAGAAGCGATCGCCTCGGGAGGTTCAACCTTAAGGAATTATCGTGGTGTGACCGGTAGCTTAGGCTACTTTCAACATAAGTTCAATGTGTATGAGAGAGACAAATTGTCTTGCCCTAAAGAAGATTGCGAAGGTATTATCAAGCGGATTGTTCAGGGCGGACGGTCAACTTATTATTGTATTAAATGTCAAAAATAGAGTCATAGCAAAAACATAAAATTGGAGAGACAATGGCCTACGAAAATATCGTTACAGAAGTTATAGATCAAGTTGGCATGATTAAGCTCAATCGTGGCAAATACAATCCATTAAGCAAAGCTTTATTGGACGAATTGATTGATGCAATACATCAATATGATCACAATGATGATATCCGCTGCATGGTGATATTAGGTGGAGATGAAATCTTTTGTGCAGGAGCTGATATCAAAGAGTTTGCTGATCTCCATTTTGTTGATCTGTTTGCCGCCAATCGTTTCGGACATGAGACCGACTCATTTTTACAATGCCGGAAACCAATAATCGCTGGAGTAATTGGTTTAGCATTAGGGGGTGGATGTGAGCTCGCCATGATGTGCGACATCATTATTGCTGGTGAATCGGCCGAGTTTGGTCAACCCGAAATTAATTTAGGGATTATGGCCGGCCTTGGTGGAACGCAGCGACTAACACGGGCTGTTGGTAAAGCTAAAGCAATGGAGATGAATTTAACAGGTCGGAGAATGAAAGCAGACGAGGCCGAAAGATCTGGTTTGGTTTCCAGGGTAGTTCCAGATAAAAGTTTGGTTTCTGAAACTATGGCAGTTGCCAAAAAAATAACTGAACAGCCGCCACTTGCAGTTCTGGCCATCAAAGAAGCAGTTAATCTCGTCGACTCACTTCCCTTACGAGAGGGATTATTATTTGAGAGGAGGTTGTTTCATTCTTTATTTTCGACTGAAGATAAAAATGAAGGAACGCAAGCATTTGTTGAGAAGCGAACGCCTAATTTCTCAGGAAAATAATGCGAACTAACGAACAAGATTTCATGTCGGTTGATTTGGATGTGGTATAGTCATGTTGTGGGAATTAGATTTTTGACATGATTTAGAATTTAGGTATTGTAGATTCTTAATTCTATGGTAATCAATAACAAAGGAGCCGAAATACAGATGCTAGTTGGTTACCGTAATCTTTCCACCAGTCGGTGGACAAGCTGAATACCAGTGAATATGACAGGGGTGAAATTCATCCCAATGGTATTGAATCAATGTGCAAGCAAGCTCACAAGTGGGTATACCACAAGGTGAGTCTCAAGCAATTGCCGAAATATGTGGAAGAGCTTGCTTGGTGGCAGAATGTTCTACCCAGCAGATATGATGGTGATTATGGTGAAACTGGTTCGAGGACTGGTAGGAAAGCGATTAATCTATCAGGATTTGACCGCAGATGATGGCTTTTGTTATGGGTTATTATAGCGATGAAATGCTCACAGATTTCAGCTGTTCTGTTATTTTTGTTTTCCAAAAAATTAAGTTGCTATTAAGACTCATGAGAACAATCAGACAATTCATGAAAGTAAGAATATAATGATTAAGTACAGCCATGAAATTCGTGATCCCATTCACGTTTTTGTCAGGTTGAGTGAGGATGAACGGAAAGTCGTTAACTCTCCCTACTTTCAAAGATTGCGTAATATTCACCAATTAGCCCTTACTTATCTTGTTTACCCAGGTGCGTCTCATAAACGTTTTGAGCATTCGCTTGGGGTGATGGAACTTGCCAGTAGGGTGTTTGATATTGTTACCCACCAGAACAACTTATCAGAACAAACCAAGAAAGATTTAAATGAATTCGTAGATTTGAACGATTTGACAGCATGGCGAAAAGTTCTGCGAATGGCATCATTGCTACACGATGTCGGTCATCTGCCTTTTTCTCATGCCGCTGAAAAGGATTTGTTTCCTGAAGGGTGGGATCATGAAAGAATGACTCGGGAAATTATTCAAAGTGACGAAATGAAGCCAATCTGGGATAATCTGAAGACCAAAATTTGGCCAGAAGACATTGTCAAGCTTGCTGTTGGCAAACAAAAGGCAAAACCACCTGTTTTTAATTCTTGGGAGTTAATTCTTTCAAAGATCATCACGGGAAATGTCTTTGGAGTAGACCGAATAGACTATCTTCTACGTGATTCGTACCACACTGGTGTAGCTTATGGCCGGTTCGACCATTATCGACTGATTGATACCCTAAGGATACTTCCTGACCCGATTTCCAGTGAACCAAAGTTGGGGATCGAAGTGGGAGGTCTACATACGGCCGAAGCTTTATTACTCGCCCGCTATTTTATGTATACCCAAGTGTATTTTCATCCCGTACGGCGAATATACGACAGACACCTTATGGATTTTCTTAAGGACTGGCTGGACAAGAGTCAATTTTCTACAATGGTATCTGAACATCTTAAAATAACAGACAACGAAGTATCCGCTGCTCTATTAGTTGCCGCTGAGAATGATAAAGAGTTGGGCCATTCACATGCCGACTATATAATTAACAGGAAACATTTCAAGTTGTTGTATGAGAGTAATACTAAAGATTCTGCCCTTAATTCTGAAACTGGAGAATCTGTCTATAAGGCTTTATCAGACAAATTTGGCAAGAATAATTATAGACATGATAGATACCGACAACAGGATAGTTTGCCAAACTTTCCCGTTCTGTTAAGAAACGGGGATGTTGTTTCATCGCTTGACAAATCAGAAGTGTTAAATTCAATTCCGGTTGTTTCAGTTGATTACGTATTTTGTAAAAGAGAAAAATTCGAACAGTCAAAGAAATGGTTGGAACATAATCGTGATCAATTTTTGTAAACATACCAAAGAGGGTATAGACCAATGGAAAGTAAAATGCAAAGAGTAATGTTATTGGGTTTGATTAATAGGCTTTTGGATAGCAATAGAATGACCAGTGAAACACATATTGAAAGATATGCTTATTTTATGCAATATATGATGGATGTTCCTTTGGAATTTGAGTTCTTCCTTTACATGAACAGCCCATTTTCATATCCTCTACTTTACGAATTAAACTACTTGCGTGCGGACAAGTTGTTAGCCATTAAACTGATCAATTCCTACCCCTGTTATGTCACCACTGAGTGGGGAAAAATTATAATAGGAAAGCATCCTGAAATTCTCGATACTTACGAAAGGGAAATTGATTTTATTGTTGAAATTTTAGCTTCCCAAGACATCATTGAGTTAGGGCAAGCGGCAACGGAAATATTAATTGAAAAAACAAGTGAAGAAGGAAAACTAGCACTTGATAGATTGGTGAATGCCATTTCGGTTAGACATAGAAAAGGGGCAGATGAGAAGTTAGCTAAGATCAGGAATTTATGGTTAACAACAGAAAACAAATCACTCAGCATGTCATAATCCTTTTTTTAGTAAAAAAAATCCTATTTGTGATCCGTAATATTGCCAATACCATTATAACATTTAACTTATTGGGGGGGGGTGAAATGTAATAAATTGTGTTATAACCAAGTCTTGTTTTCGGCAATTTCGCGTGTTGGGAATTGATTTTTTCTAACCGTTGCAAGTTTTTTGTACTTTCCTAACTTCGACACTTTGCCCCCAATTTTGCATTTTCATTTTATTAAATCCCCAGAAGCTCTACATTCTACAGTTTGTCATACGGCTTACCTCCAATAGTGCCTACAGAAAAACAATCTTTTAACTTATAAAAGTCCTCGTATAGAATCAACTTAACAAAAAGTCATTTTTCTTTCTTAAAGTCAAAAAAAATATCGCCCAAAACCAAAAAAGCTTCTGTCCAAATCGTCGCAAGCTACCGCAATAGCTTCAACCGCCAAGAAGGATGGGAAAACGACCGGAACCACTGCGTTTGAATTGTGCTAAGATGAGGACTGAATGCGGGGGTAAATAGGGGAGAAAGAAGGGACTTTGGCGACCCAAAAAAGAGGGCAATGTAGTGCCTGATTTTTGGGGTGCCCCATGTAATCGGAGTTTTTAGCGATAAAGTGTCAAAGTCAGAAAAATACGAAAAGTCAAAGAAATGGTTGGAACGAAATCGTAATCAGTTTTTGTAAACATACCAAAGAGGGGATAGACCAATGGAAAGAAAAATGCAAAGAGTAATGATTTTGGGTTTGATAAATAGGCTTTTGGAAAGCAATAGATTGACCTGTGAAGCGCATATTGAAAGATATACCTATTTTATGCAATATATGATGGATGTTCCTTTGGAATTTGAGTTTTTCCTTTACATGAACAGCCCATTTTCAGACTCTCTCATTTGCGAATTAACCCACTTACGTGCGGACAAGTTGTTAGCCATTAAACTGATCAATTCCCACCCCTGTTATGTCACCACTGAGTGGGGAAAAATCATAATAGGAAAGTATCCTGAAATTCTTGATACTTACGAAAGGGAAATTGATTTTATTGTTGAAGTTTTGGCTTCCCAAGACATCATTGAGTTAGGGCAAGCGGCAACGGAAATATTAATTGAAAAAACAAGTGAAGAAGGAAAACTAGCACTTGATAGATTGGTGAATGCCATTTCGGTTAGACATAGAAAAGGGGCGGATGAGAAGTTAGCTAAGATCAGGAATTTATGGTTAACAACAGAAAACAAATCGCTCAGCGTGTCATGATCCTATTCTCAAGTAAAAAACCTCTTATTTTTTAAACATAAAATAGCCAACACCAATATAGCATTTCACTTATTAGGAGGAGTTTTGTAATGTGATAAAATGTGCTACAACCAAGTCTTGTTTTCGGCAATTTCGCGTGTTGCGAATTGATTTTTCCAACCGTTGCACGTTTTTTGTACTTTCCTGACTTTGACACTTTGCCCCCAATTTTGCTTTTTCATTTTATTAAATCCCCAGAAACTCTACATTCTACAGTTTGACATACGGCTTACCCTCCAATAGTGCCTGCAGAAAAACAATCTTTTAACTTATAAAAGTCCTCGTATAGAATCAACTTAACAAAAAGTCATTTTTCTTACTTAAAGTCTAAAAGAATATCGCCCAAAACCAAAAAAGCTTCCGTCCAAATCGTCGCAAGCTACCGCAATAACCTCAGCCACCAAGAAGGATGGGGAAACGACCGACAAGGCGATGGGTGTCAGGATGGGAACCACTGCGTTTGAATTGTGCCAAGATGAGGACTGAATGCAGGGGTATATAGGGGAGAAAGAAGGGACTTTGGCGAGCCAAAAAAGAGGGCACTGCAGTGCCTAATTATTAGGGGCAACCCCATAGAATCGGTGTTATTAGCGATAAAGTGTCAAAGTCAGAAAAATACGAAAAGTCAAAGAAATGGTTGGAACATAATCGTAATCAATTTTTGTAAACATGCCAAAGAGGGGATAGACCATTGGAAAGAAAAATGCAAAGAGTAATGATATTGGGTTTGATTAATAGGCTTTTGGAAAGCAATAGATTGACCTGTGAAGCACATATTGAAAGATATACCTATTTTATGCAATATATGATGGATGTTCCTTTGGAATTTGAGTTTTTCCTTTACAAGAACAGCCCATTTTCAGAATCTCTCATTTACGAATTAACCCACTTACGTGCGGACAAGTTGTTAGCCATTAAACTGATCAATTCCCACCCCTGTTATGTCACCACTGAGTGGGGAAAAATCATTATAGGAAAGTATCCTGAAATTCTTGATACTTACGAAAGGGAAATTGATTTTACTGTAGAAATTTTAGCTTCCCAGGACATCATTGAGTTAGGGCAAGCGGCAACGGAAATATTAATTGAAAAAACAAGTGAAGAAGGAAAACTAGCACTTGATAGATTGGTGAATGCCATTTCGGTTAGACATAGAAAAGGGGCGGATGAGAAGTTAGCTAAGATCAGGAATTTATGGTTAACAACAGAAAACAAATCGCTCAGCGTGTCATGATCCTATTCTCAAGTAAAAAACCTCTTATTTTTTAAACATAAAATAGCCAACACCAATATAGCATTTCACTTATTGGGGTTTCAGTTGGCGATGTATCTTATTGCAGAAAGTCCACCGCGAAGCTGTCATTTGTCATTGCAACTGGCTGGTGGGATGACTCCATCGGTTAAAACCCTGCGAAGAGTGTTCCAAGAAACACACCGTGCATGGTACAATGTCCAATAGGAAGCTTTGGCAGACATCAGAGTGGTTGAGGAGATATCGTCGGAATCTACGAGTGTTGCTTTTTCCTTAGATGAAGCCATTGTTGACTTACGTCCTAGGGAACATTAGATTAGTATCGAACAAGGGCATAAACAAACTAACGCGTTCAAATTGGCGGGAAGCCGCAGTGGGATCATTACCTTTCATTGACAAGACGGGACAAAACTGAAAACCATCAATTCGGGTTGGATACCAGAGAAGAACAAGATAACAATCAAGCATTGGCGCGCCCAAGAACTTGAGATGGTTTTGAGTAAACTTAAGGAGTAAACCTGTGTGACCATCGCAGATGGCGCCCCTGATCATTGAACTTATTTACTCTTTAGAAACAGAGGTGAAAATACTGGAATTCTATCAATATGCCGACAAATTTATTATGCCACCACACATCTTGCGAAAGCAACTAAGTATGTCCATTCAAAAACATTCTAGATTTAAAATTGGCTGAGTATCCTGTGGCATGGCTATGATGGTGTTGGACGGACAATCGGGATGATTCGTGAACTGCGCGACCGGGATCAAAGCCCGACGGCCAAAAAGGAGCCTGAGGGTGTTTGGGAATAATTTTTACCGGCATCACCGCCGGATGAATTATTCTGCCTTGAGCCAGAAGGGATTACCAATTGGTTCAACATTGTTGAGGCTTCAAACAAGACCCATCTCCAGAAACGGCTGAAGAAATCGACTATGCGGCGGGTTATAGAAGGGGGCCAAGCGGCACTGACCTTTCGGTCCTTGGTCAAATCCAGCCGTATAGATCAAGCTTGGAATTGGATCTTGAAGGAAATTGGCAACCGAAACACGGCCAAAGATAACTGGAATGAGTATTACGAGAAAAAAGCAGCGTGATTTAATAGAGATATCGCAATACGTGAATCGCTTCCTTCTCTTATTATTGTAGTATAGTAACTATGTTAGAAAAAATCTTTATATATGATTCTGAAAATTCTAATATGTTTGGGGGAGATTAATGGAAGATATGTCAAAAACAAACTTTTCAATTTCGTATGATGGTCCGTCTCTTAAAGACGGGTCTATGGATGTGCGTGATCTGGCTCCAGCCTTATTTGCGATAGGACAATTATTTGATGCTGCCAACAAAGAAATAAATGGAGAAAAATCAGAAGCAAAAGTTCATGTAGTTGCAACCCAAAAAGGTTCCTTTGAAATATCACTTGATTTGTTTCAAGGTTCTATTGGTCCTGCTATTGATTTTTTTTCTGGCGACAAAATCAATGCAGCTTTAAATCTTAAAAATATAATTTTAGGAAGTGGTGGTGTTGGTGGTGTTGGTTATGGATTATTTAAATTTATTAAATGGGTTAGAGGAAGAACCCCAACTAAAGTTCAAAATATAGAAAATGAAATTACCAGAATTGATATTGATGGGGATGTAACTGAAATTGCAAACAAAGTATGGGAACTTTACCAAAATCCAGTTATTCGTCAAGCAATAGAAAAAATTGTAAGCCCACTTAAAAAAGAAGGTGTCCAAAGTGTCGTAATGGCAGATAAAAAAAATAAAGAACGAATTGAAAAAGAAGAGTATAGATCTTTCGAATATCGGGATTTAGATGAGGAAACTCTTCACGACAATACAATCGAAAAAACATTTTCCATTAATGCATTAAGTTTCAATCCTGATAATAAATGGAGACTTTATGACGGAGAACAAACTTATTCCTTAGTAATAAACGATAAGGAGTTCCTTGATAAAGTTGAAAAGGGTAAGGGTTTTGCAATAAATGATATTTTGGTTTGTCAATTTAGAATGAAACAAACTATGGTTGGTTCAAAATTGAAATCTGTTTATTCTGTTGAAAAAGTCATAAGTCATCGTCAAACACAAAAACCAACCCCCTTAATACCGGATTAACGTTGATGGTCACTTAAGGGCACGTCTATTTATTCCAAATTAGAAAATACCTTCATGGAGATTTGTTGGTCTGAGTAGTGCTAATGTAGAGGCTAGGTGTGTGATTAGGCCTAGGAAACGATGGAAAAGGGTCTATTTTTACCTTTTTGGGGAAGATTATTGAATGAATGTGACCCAAAGGAGAAGAAATTATTCAGAATAATCCTGATTTTTTCAAAGGCAAAAACAAGTGAATCCTGATTTTGGGATTTTATAGAGGTGCCCTTAAATATATAATTCCCCCAAAAAAATCTTTAGTTTTTGAGCAAAAGTTCGTTTCTCATAACCTAACTGTCATAGGTCAAAGAAAAGCCATCGTATTATCGACTCATGTCAATCGTGACCAATCGATAGCCGCCCATAACTCGGGGTAGTTGTCCTGCAATTTGTCTAACTAGGTGCCATGACCATCCTTCTCTCAAGACCAAAGATCCTGAAACCGGTCGCCGAAGGCAGGGCTATCTGGAGTTCCATGATAATATTTACAATTGTTAAATGGTGGAACCGCGGCAATTAGGTCTACTGTTTCTGAATTCATGACATCAAGGAAGGGAAAATTATCTACGTGAAATGATGTTTGATTTTCCCAATTCGGTTTCATTATTATTCCTTACATAATCAAATTAAGAATCTTCAGTAACTAAATTCTAAATCTTGCCAGATATATAATTCTCTATTTCTTACAACTAACTCTTGAAAAAAGTGGTGAGTTGTCCAAATTATCGATTTCCAATACGTTTAAGAAGGTTATTACTATGGCAAATTCTCGCCAAGCGAAGAAAAGAGCAAGGCAGTCACTCACTCGGTTTAAAGTTAATCATTCCCGAATGGTGCGCATTCGAACATTCACCCGTCGGGTTGAAGAAGCAATTGCCAAAGGGGATGCTGAGGTGGCAACTTTGGCCCTTCGCAAGGCTCAGAGTGAAATGATGCGTGGGATTCACAGGGGGCTGCTCCATAAGAATACCGTTGCCCGTAAAGTTTCTCGCCTCAACACACGCATTAAAGCAATTCTTGCCTGACCTATTAGAGGAATTTTTCCTTTAGTTCATACCTTCTCAAGAAGGTATCGCACCTGTATATTGTGCCTTCAGGGAATACTCGTCCCGACTCCCGAAGACTTATGCTATGTTCTGATTTCATCTTAAGTAGCAAAATGATTGTGGAGGAAAAACTGAAAAATTTTCACGAGGACATAGAAGCTCTTGGTATTGATTAACGGATTTAATTTTTATCGCGAATCCTATTTCCTTGTTTGCGAAATATTTAAAGAATTTATTCTTTTTTATTCCAGATTGATATTTTGTTTGTTCCCAAAGAAGGTCAGGTGCATTGCTGATAATGCTGTCAATTTCAAATTCACCAATTATGCCTTTAACAGGTGAAGACGCATAAACAAGGACTGTTTTAACTTTTTGATTTTTGAATATTACCCTGCGGAACTCATATTTCTTTGATTGATTGAAAATGAGCTTTGCATATTCTGGTTTAATTGACAATAATACTTTCATTTCCATGCGACCCCTTTAATACTTTCCAAAACTTTTCCTTTGATATGAGTTCAAACCCTCGCGGCGCTGAATTAGTATCCTTTATTACACCGAGCTCAATGAGCTTTGCTAAGTTAAGGCGTTTTGGAAAAGTATAAGTGTAGAGAAAGTTTACAATAAATGGTCTACTTGATTTATCCCAATTCCAATGCTTCTTTAATTCTGCATCAGTAAAGACACTTCGTTTGCGACATTTTAATATTAACTCTTCTTCGTCTTTAATGTTAAAAATTGTTCCTTCAACTAAACCTAAAGTTGTAACAACACCTTTGTAATAACCACCAGTTCTATAGAACAGAATAATATCTCCAGGTTTCAGATTACGATTTATAGAACGAGAGATGAATACTTTTTTCAATGCGTTTCGATGAGGTTTATGTTCTTTGAAATCCATTTTTGATTCTGTTGTGAGAATGGAATCAGGAAATAATTCGGTGTGATATTCTGGATAAATTGAGCATAAATAGATCTGCTGGTCTAATGAAATAAAGGGAAAAGAGTGTTGTGGGTTGGATAGAATAAAATCAGGAGTAAATTTTCGAACTAATACTTTTTCTTTTCCGTTGATTGAATTCTTTATTCCATACTCTTTAAATCCCCAATCCTCCAACATCTTAAGTAGCCGATTTTGCTCGTCGCTTTTGTCGAAAGCAGTCACATAGATTTCTTCAACGTTAGACTTTAGGGCATTGTCAAAAATGATCTTAAGGAAACGTTCTCCTAGCCTAAGGCCGTTACTTGCAACCTTAAATGTCCCAATTTTAAGGCGCCGCTTAGGTGAAAATAAAGGAGAAATGTCGTTATAGTTTTCCGTTTTATCCTCAAGCTTTAAATAAAGAAAGGCAAGTAAACGTTCTTTATTTAAGGAGACGTAAGCAGTCTCATCAGCCTTTTTGTTAAACCACTGATTAAACTCGCTATAATCGGACCTAAAAGTATCAAAGAAGGTATCGCACAGATTAATATTGCCGAAATACTTTTTTGTTACACTGAGTACATCGTAATTTAATAAGCCAGGATTTTCCGAAATGACTTTTTCTAAAAAGCCGTTAATAGAGAAAACTTGATCAAGTATCCCCAATTTTGATGCTTTATTTCGTAATCGTTTATCTTCACTGATTAGAATATCAACTCGACCTTGATAAACTTCATTAAGTAGTTTGGTATCGTTTAAGTCGTTAGGGTTTTTATCATATTCATCTGAAACCATCTGGACCTTTTTGGCCATTTGTGCAATAGTTTTCAACCGCGTATAGCTTTCCAGCTTTATATTCAGGGTGCGGATTTTTTCTTTATCTTTATGGCGCTGAATTTCATCAATAGTAATGGGATGGATACACTTTTCATAATTTGCTTTATCCAGCCATTTAAATAGGGTGCCGATACTTTGATTACGTACCTTATTAGTTTCACGGTGAATAACAATATTTGTATCAAGCAAAGCTCTCATAAGTACTCCTGACCTTTCATTAAGTGCTTATTGTATTGTATGGGTTGTTTACGTTTGAATATTTGCGAGGTGGTATCCGAGAAACCTTGGAGAGATTGGGGTAGTCAGTCATTTTTTGCACTGTTATGCCGCAACTTGTTGAGGAAGTGTTCCTGTATTAAACGATTATCAATGTGGGCGTTGCGTATCATAGGGTTTTCTGTTCTAGCTTTTTCCCATGGTGAATTAGGCTGATGACACAGTTTTGAAAGCTCTTGGCCCGACCTATATCCGTAGATTTCCCACACTTTGTCAAGAAGCCTCGTAGTCTGATCATCTTTAGGGTTAACTTTGGGTTTAATTTTCTTTAATGAATGATCAAATTCAGTCGCAAGATCTAAGACAGGAAGATTTCCACGGTACTTGAGTTCATGGTATAGTGATGCAAAAACGGGTCCATACTCCCAAGCCTCGGCAAACTCGTCATTGACCAACGGTTCGTCGTGAAATGCCAAATACCAGCCGTGTGCGATATACACAAGTTTCTGGATTTTGAGAGGTATGATTCCATTGTTCCCGTACTTTGCCAAAAAGTAATTGGCTATGGCTTTGGCAGAATAACCTGTCATATTACACCCTCAGTTAAGTCGGTGGCAGACATTTCACATGTTTCTATCGGCGATGTCAATTGAGTGATTAAAGCGGTTTTTAAAGAACACCAAAATGTTTAATAGAATAACACTCAACCGCTTATATCATAAAATATCCAATCTACTTTCTATGTAGTCAACTATTTCCAATAATTCTATTTTTGTCTTCCTAATTTAGCGTCTATCAACGTGATTGACGTTCAATATTGCCCCGAAGTGAGACAAATAAGTTTTTGGTAAATCAGGGTCATGGTTCTCTATGGTAGGTTACCGTTTCACCAATTTTAGTTGTGAATTTAAAGTTAGGGATTTGATTCGTAGAATATGAGCAATTAACAATATTCGCTAATTTAACCTTCCCAAACTTACAACATCTTGTAATTTTTTAATCAATCTACGCTTTAGCCTTTTAATTCTATCCTTTATAAAGTGACCTTTTGATTTTTTAACAATTATTTTTTTTCAAAAGGTTTTACCCATAATTCCAAGTCCTATTATGATTATCTCAATTCACGATTACCGAATGATTAGAATTGGCAAAATAATTTAGTATCATTTACCCTAATATCCTTTGAGTTTGTTCTCAATTTAACCCCGATTTGAACTTTAAAATAATAACTAGGTAAATATTGCCTTGATTGTCTTTTGTTATGAAAACTGTTGTCAATAACCAAAATCCTGAGTCCGTTTGGGACAGCTTGGTCAGGTCAAGTGACACCGCATTGATTGATGTCAGAACCCGATCTGAGTGGGCATTTGTCGGAACTGTAGATCTATCGTCAATTGACCGACCCGTCGTCTTGGTCGAATGGCTTGAATTTCCAGATATGAAAAGGAATCCTCAATTTACTCAACAGGTCGAGCAGAGATTCAGTGATGGAATCCCTTCCAATTTATATTTTATTTGCCGTTCTGGTTCACGCTCAAAGGATGCAGCTGAGTATTTTTCGCAAGCCATGAAAGAAAAAGGATTAGACATCAATTGTGTCAATGTAGATGAGGGGTTTGAGGGTGATCTAAACCCCCAAGGACATCGTGGAACTGTCAATGGATGGAAAGCCAAACAACTTCCTTGGCATCAATCTTAAATTAATAAAAATTTGTTTTCGGAGAAATAGAAGCGTGACATTTAGGTGGGAAACAATTCGGGAAAATTTGCAGGAACTTTTGGGTTTAGAGGTATTTAAAAAGTGGATTATTGACATTGACAATGCCATAATTGATGGCGAGAGAGTTATTCTCTCGGTTCCTAGCCGATTTGTTGGCGACTACATCACAGAGAACTACAGCCAAGCGATCCTCAAAAGTTTCAGTCAAAATGGAGCGAAAGTTTCATCGGTTAAGTTTCAAGTTCATAAACCCAAAGACGGAAATCCAAAAACCCAAAAAAAGAATTCCACAACGCCACCTGATAGTAAAGGCCAAAGCGGCCTGCGCCCTGACCGTAGATGTACCTTCAGCAATTTCGTGGTGGGTGAGGCCAACGGAAAAGCCCATACCGCAGCGTGGCAAATTGCCAATGGAGCCCAAAACTTTAAATCCCTTTATCTCTATGGACATGTTGGTTTAGGTAAGTCTCACCTTTTACATGCCGTGTGCTGGATGCTGATGGCCAAGAATCCAGAGATGAAAACGACTTTTCTAACCGGGCAACTTTTTTCTGATTATTATGTTAAAGCCAACCAGAATGGAGTATTGCTTAAGTTCCGGGAGAAGCTTAGAACAGCGAACGTACTCTTGGTTGACGATATTCAGTTCATTCTCGGAAAAAAAGGAACAACCCAAGAGTTTGACCTGACACTAAGCCATTTTCTCAGTGATGATAAACTGGTCATTATGACAGGACTTCAATCCATCGAAGAAATGAAAGAGTTAGGGCCGCGAATAAATTCGCGCTTGCTTCAAGGGCTAGTTGAAAAGCTAGAGCCACCAGACTACGATCTTCGCCTTCGAATACTTCATCAAAAACTTGCAGAACACAAAAAAGAGGGATATAATTTTGAATTTGAGGATGGGGTTCTAGAGTTTATTGCCAATCAAATTACCGGTGATGTACGCCGAATGGAAGGAGCACTTCATCGCATATTTGTCTCGGCAGAGTATTTGAGAAAAAGAACGTTCACTTTAGAAATGGCCGGAGATACCCTATCAGATATAATTAAGTTTCATAAACCCCCTACAGTTGAAGACATAATGAAAGCAGTGGCCAAACATCACGGGATAGGAGTTGATGAGATTAAGGGGCCGAGAAGGTTACGTAATATTGTTCGGGCAAGACAAATCGGTATTTATTTAGCCCACGAATTGACATCAAAGTCGTTACCGCATATTGGTTCTTGCTTTGATCGAGATCGTACAACAATTATTCACTCGATCAAGCAAATTAATATCCTCAAAGACAAAGATAAAGAAATTGATTATACTATGTCCGATATTAGACGCAGTTTGAGAGATGCTTAATATAATTACATCAATGTGATTGGTGCGAAATTAAGGAGATTCTACAATGAAATTCAGTATTATGGTTGAACAGTTGGATAGGATTGCTAGCCAATTAAATTCAATTGCCACTCACCAACCATTAACACCTATTGATGGGAGTGTATTAATTGAAGTTGGCACATCAACAGTCAATTTCACTTCCACCGACCGACAATGCGAACTGAGGTATACGGTTCCAGTTCTATCACAACAAGAAGGTAAAGTCGCTGTTCCAGTCAGACTTTTAAGCCAAATCGCTAAGGTCTTACGCAAAGAAGAACCGTGCGAGCTCGCGTTTGACCAAGAGAGGTCGGTTTTAAGTGTTTCATCGGGATTGTCCCTCTTTGACCTGCAAACCCTGCCAGCTGATGATTTCCCAGAATTGGCCAATGACGAATACGATAACGAATTTGTCATGGATGCGGATACATTGAAAGATATGCTAAACCGAACAAAGTTTGCTGCCGCTAAAGATGATCAACGACAGTTTTTAAGAGGGGTTCACTTTAACCTCGTTGAAAAAGACAACAAGAAAGTATTTGATGGTGTTGCCACCGATGGGTTTCGCATGGCTATCATCTCGCACAAAGCCCCTGAAGGCTTAAATGAATTCCCCGGCATCATTGTTGCTGAAAAGTCAGCGGCAATTATTTCTAGAATCTTCAACTCTGATGAAAATGTAACGGTCTCATATACGCAAGAAAAAATTCGCCTAGTGAGTGATGGGACAAGATTTACAAGCCTCCTTTTAGCCAATGATTACCCAGAATATAATCGTTTAATTCCTAGTGACAGCGACCTTAATCTTTCAATTGATGTCAAAACATTGTTGTTTGGACTACGCGAGGTGTTGACTGTGTCTAGCGATGTAAAGGAAAATGTCACTTTGAATATCACCAAAGATAAGGTAGCCCTGAAAGTGTCCTCAGTGGGACAAGGTCAGGCAAAAACTGAATTGAGCGGAACTTTTACCGGCGAGAAAGAATTAACCATGCGTTTTGTTGGAACCCATTTGGCAGGGGTTCTTGAGATTATAGACGATGGAACGGCCGATTTCACCCTGAATGAAACGAATGGAGCCATAAAGATAACTAAGCAAGGTGATGATACCGCAGTTTTTGTGGTTATGCCACAAAAGAATTGATTGACTTAACTGTTAACAAAATTCCACCTATAATTCTAGAAGTTCTTTAGGTCTAAGTAGTCGTAATGTGGTCGGGGTATCGCTCAACAAACTCTGCCTCAGGTATTTTCGTTGTTTTAAGCAATTTGATCTTGAAGGGATTGACCAACCTGTAGCCATTATCGGACAAAACGGTACCGGTAAAACCACCATATTGGAAGCAATTTCATTATTGTCCCCAGGGCGGGGTATTCGCTCGGCACCATCAAAATCGATTCATACAGTCAATACTGAAGGTCAATGGAAGGTATCAGCTGAATTGACCACGGGTGAAACAGAACGACTTTGGGTCGACACCTATTGTGACCCAGGTCAAACCCGGAGGGTGTCCCTTTGTGATAAAGGAATCCAACAGGTTAAGTTGAATGAGGTCATCAAAATACTTTGGATATCACCTGCCATGGACCGCATTTGGAATGATAGTCCAGAGAGTCGGCGAAAGTTTCTTGACCGTATAGCAATGAGCTTATTTCCAGATCATCCAACTCAAGCAAATCGCTATCTCAAAGCTTTAAAAGAGCGAAACCTGCTATTGCGTGATCAGATTATAAATAACTCATGGTATAACAGTTTAGAAGAAAGGATGGCTGAATACGGTTCAGTCCTTACGCAAAATCGACTTCAAACTTTAGAATATATTACAGATTCACTATTACAATCGCAGCAAGAAGTTGTTCCGGCTTTAAAACTTATACACCCCGAGCCACGAAATCAGCCAATTATCTCGGCTTCTAAAGAAATTCTCATGGAGGCATGGCAAGCAATGCGGACAAAGGAAATCCAAGCGAGGAGAACATTGGATGGTCCCCATCGAATGGATCTTGAGGTGATCTATACAAAGAAAGGAATGCCGGCAAAACTGTGCTCAACTGGGGAACAAAAAATTCTTCTATTAGCCATTGTGATGGCGGCCGCCAGAGTTCTCAAGCATCAATTGGGGATGCCTCCAATTTTGCTTTTTGATGAGTTCGTTGCTCACCTTGATCAAGCGAATCGTAAACTCCTTGTTGACGAGATAAAACACATGCAATTACAAGTTTGGATGACAAGCACAGAAACTGAAGTCTTTCGCAAATTGGCTCAAGATTTTGTCATATTTGAGGCACCAAAGTTTACATTAAATTTGTCTTAAAGTACCTTTTGTGGCCTTCGTTACGCGTTGTTCAATATCCTCAGACAGTTTGGCAATCAGTGCTTCTATATCTTCATTTTCCTGGGGATAAAACTTAACCCGAAAAGCAAGGGATTTTTTGCCTTTTGTGAATTGAGATTCAGCGGCTGGTCCAGAAAATTCATCAAATATTTGAACAGAGTTAATACGGTCTCGGAATTTTGACCCTTTCACAGCCTGATTAATGGTCTGAGCTTCAACCTTATTATCAACAATAAATGAAAAATCACGTTCAATGGCCTGTAAGTCACTGGCTTGCAGAGGTTCTCTAGCGACTTGCCGTTTCCGAGAAAAGGGAAGGGCATCGAGAAGAAGTGTAAAACCAACAACTGGGCCAACAATTTTAAAAGCTCGAAGCACTTTCGAATGAACTTGGCCATACCATCCAAGTGGTTCTCCAGGCTTCAGGAATATACCACCAGTTCTTTCAGGGTGCCATCCAATTTGTTTGTGGCGTATAAGACGAAATTGAGTTTTTGGTCCAATCATGTTGAGGATTTGTTCCATGTCACTCTTAGCATCAAATACATCAACCTCTCGCTGCTCGGCATGGGGTGAAAGACTGTTAAAGGAACCGGCTATTACACCACAAGCTTGTACTAATTGTTCACCGGGTCCGGCACCATAAAAGACTGGACCAACTTCAAAGAGTTGTAGGTTATGGTTTCCGCGACTCTGGTTTTTTGCTACAGATTTAAGCAATCCTGGCAACAAATCAGGACGCATCACATCCATTTCCGATGAAATCGGATTGTCTAGGTCAATGAGATCATGTTCGTCAACAAAAAGAGTTGCAAACTTTCGATCAACAAAAGAGTATGTAACACACTCGCTATATCCTAAGTTCGCTAACATTCTGCGTGTAATCTGTTCACGCTTTTGCAGGGGTGTTAATGTCGCTTGTGTTACTCCCATTTCACTTTGAGCCATTGGTTTACTAGTCAGTTTTGTAAGAGAGGCAATTCGGGCAATTTCTTCGACTAAATCGACTGCATTATCTCCAATGTCAGGTCGCCATGAGGGAACGTGCGCAGTAATCTCATCCTGGTTTAGGATTGGGTTAAATCCCAAACGATCAAGTATTCGGACTTGTTGCTCAGTACTCACTTCCAGTCCGACCAGTTGGTTGACTTGATTAATAGAAAGATTAAGGGTTTTTGTTTCCACAGGGACTTGACCATCAAAAACTAATTCAGATGCTTCGCCGCCACAAAGATCCAAAATTAATTGTGTGGCAATAGCCAGTCCAGGTTCGGTAAATTGAGGATCAACGCCCCTTTCAAAGCGATACCGAGCATCAGAATTGATTTTAAGTTTCCGTCCCGTTTCTGCAATGGATATTGGGTCCCAAAGAGCACTCTCAATAAACACGTTTTGCGTTTCTTCTGTGCATCCAGTGGATTCACCACCCATCACACCCGCGATACTCTCAGGGCCATTATCATCTGATATTACAATCATATCCTGATTGAGGAAGTATTCATTGCCATCAAGTGCGGTGATTTTTTCACCCCCTGCAGCAAGGTGGACATGTAAATCGCCAACAACTTTATCGGCATCAAACACATGCAGGGGCCGACCTAATTCATACGTTATATAATTCGTGACATCAACTAAAGTTGAAATAGGCCGAAGACCAATCGCTTTGAGGCGATTTTTTAGCCAGTTAGGTGAGGGGTCATTGGTAACTCCGCGAATGACACGCCCCATGAATACTGGGCAGGCTTTAGTTTTGAGTTCTTCATCAATAAGAACACGAATCGGCGATTTAAATTGGCCTTTAATTTGCGGGATTGTAAGAGGCTTAAGTGTTCCTAATCCCCGTGCGGTGAGATCGCGGGCAATCCCTCTAATACCGAGAGCATCAGGACGGTTGGGAGTGACTGCTATTTCAATAACGGGATCATTAACGTTAAAAATCTTTGCGAACTTCGCCCCCAACTGAACACTCGCGTCAAGTTCAATAATTCCATCATGCTCATCAGAAATTTCAAGTTCTCGTTCAGAACAGAGCATTCCATTACTTTCTTGACCTCTAATTTTTCCTTTTTTCAGATTGAGGCCGGTACCAGGAATGTAGGAGCCAATAGGTGCAAATATACCAATCAGTCCTGCCTTAGCGTTTGGTGCACCGCAGACGACTTGTAAAGTCTCACTGGCACCCTTGGGCCCATTGGGCCAATATTCCACCATGCATAGTTTTAAGCGGTCTGCATTGGGATGTTGAACGGCCGATTGAACGCGGCAAACGGTGAAATTATCAAATTTAGCCGTAGGGTCTTCTACGGCTTCAACCTCAAGCCCTATGTCCGTCAGTGTTTCAATTATGTCCGTCAGTGAACTATGAGTATCTAAGTGCTCCTTGAGCCATTCTAGGGTAAATTTCATAAAGGTATCATTGTTGTGGTCTAAAATTCTCGTTACGATTAACCCATCAGCTTAGGGTAAATTGGGTAGAAAATAGTAATCGAATTGTTAAAATAAAGTTTTGACCGCCAAGAGTTTTCTGCTAACGGGGGAGGGAGCATCCCTAAAACAACAATTAATCGGGAATTCAAAACGCTCGGCGCTTAGGTTTTATAATTCTTTCACTTGCGGAATGATCTATTCTGCTTTAGTGTATTGATTAGATTAGGGACTAACCCTCGGTGCTATCCATAAAAGAAAGGAAATAAATTGCGTCGCTTGCGAAACATAAAAATTGTTGCCACATTAGGGCCGTCTTCCAATGATTATAAAACGATTAAAAGAATGTTTGAAGCCGGAGCCGATGTATTCCGCTTAAACATGAGTCATGGTTGCCACGAAACGATCCAAAGGCTTCATTCGACAATTCGTGAAATTGAGGATGAAATGGCTCGACCAATTGGTATTTTGGTTGATTTGCAGGGTCCAAAACTGCGCGTTGGAGATTTTCAAAAGGGCCAAGAAACCCTCAATAGGGGTGATAAATTTGTCTTGGACCTTGACTCCAAGCTCGGTGATAAAACACGCGTATGTTTGCCCCATCCAGAGATTTTCAAAGCCATACACCCACAATCATTTCTTCTCGTCAACGATGGTAAAATTAAACTACGTGTTGATGAATGTCGTGAGGATTATGCCGTATGTACCATCATTGAAGGGGGTGAAATTTCAAACCACAAAGGAGTCAATGTTCCTGATGTGGTTTTACCTTTGGCGGCTCTTTCTAAAAAGGATCGTCAAGACCTTGAGTTTGCATGTGAGCTTGGTATTGACTGGCTAGCCCTTTCGTTTGTTCAAAAACCGGAAGATATTCAGCAAGCGAGGTCTTTGGTCAAAGGGCGTGCGTCAATTATGACTAAAGTTGAAAAACCGGCCGCAGTAAAATGTTTTGATGATATTTTGAACGCTTCTGATGGGATTATGATCGCCCGAGGTGATCTTGGGGTTGAACTTCCGATTTACACTGTTCCTCCGATTCAGAAAAGCCTCATCAGAAAATGCCGAGCCATGGCCAAGCCGGTTATTGTCGCCACCCAAATGTTGGAAAGTATGACCGTCAATTCGACTCCGACTCGAGCCGAAGTATCTGATGTTGCGACCGCAATATATGAAGGAGCTGATGCCGTCATGCTTTCAGCCGAATCTGCCGCGGGGCAATATCCTGTCGAATCCATAATGACCATGAATAATGTCGCATTATCCGTTGAAAAGGATCCTACTTTCAAGGAAATCATGAAGCGTTCGCGCGGAGGTAAAACGTCGACAGTACCAGATTCGATCACCCTTGCGGCACGTCAAATTGCCGAAAATACTGAAGTCAAAGCGATTTGTTGTTTCACGCACTCTGGAACAACAGCACGGTTAGTGGCCAGAGAAAAACCTACAGTTCCCATTATTGTACTCACACCATTTAGGAAGCATGCCAGAAAACTCACCTTGTTATGGGGAGGACATTGTGAGGTTACCGATAAAGCAAATAATTTTGACGAAGCAGTTGCAATAGCCACGACAGTTGCACGAGCCTATGATTTTGGCAAGGGTCAAGACCATATCATCATTACTGCTGGTGTTCCATTTAATGTATCTGGAAGTACAAACATAGTCCAAGTAGCTAAAATCGGCACAGATTGATTGTACTGGCAGTGAAAAGCGTCACTGCTGAAAAAGTAACTTCGTATAGTTGAATGCGAGAGAAAAATTGGCAATTCGCTTAGATGCTCCTCAATTAAAATGGTGCCAAACCGGTTAGACTATTGAATTAAGAAATTCTTTAAACTCATTCTTGATATCCGGACGCGTTAATGCCAATGAAACCGTGGCTTTAAGATAGCCAATTTTACTGCCGCAATCATGTCGATGCCCTTCAAAAATAAAACCATTAACATTGCTACCCATCATCGCTTCGTGATTGATTGCATCGGTAAGTTGAATCTCCCCATGAGTGCCTTTGCTGAGCTGAGCAATATTGGTCATTATTTTGGGAGTCAGAATATATCGACCAATGACTGCTAGACTTGATGGTGACTCAGCAACTGAAGGTTTTTCAATCATACTCTTGATGGCTACCGTTGAACCCTTTTGCTCGCCTGGTTCAATTACACCATAATTAGAAATTTCCTCGGTGGGAATATTCATAAGGGCGACCATCTCACCGCCAATGGTATTATACGCTTCAATCATTTGCTTCATAACAGGCTTTTTCGAAACGATCACATCATCGGTTAGAATTACAGCAAAGGGTTCATCTTTGATTAGATTTTTGGCACAATATACGGCGTCCCCTAACCCTAAAGGATCATGCTGTCGGACATAAGCAATTGACCCACTATCAAGTGTGGCACGTTCGGTCAATTTTAATAGGTCCAACTTACCTTGCTTTTTAAGGTGGTTTTCCAGTGTTGGCGACCGGTCAAAATAGTCTTCAAGAGAACCTTTGCCACGGGAAGTAACAAAGATGAACTCTTCAATACCGGATTCTCTTGCTTCATCCATGGAATATTGTATGAGCGGTTGGTCAACTAAGGTCAGAATTTCTTTTGGAATTGCTTTGGTTGCAGGCAAGAAACGGGTACCAAGTCCAGCAACTGGAAAGATGGCTTTTTTTACTTTCTGGGGCATGAGGCCTATTTTCAATCAATTAAGTTCATTCATACAATATAAGAATGCAACAACATTAATATAATTTGCCTAAAATTCTACTAATTCTGGTATTAACCTCTTATGTTTTTCGGCTCCATTCATTTAATTCTTATTTCGGGTCCACCCCGTGCCGGTAAGAATCGTGCTGGCTTATTATTGGCCGCAGAACTTGGGGGTGATCACTTTGCGTTGTCAGACTATCTTAAAATTGAAACCCATAAACATTACGAATTGGACAATGCCGCAGACGTCTTTTACTTTGAACAGACAAAAGATGAGAAATCCTCATATTTTAAGGGTAAAACTCCACGAGAAGCTTATATTGACTTCAGCGAGAATATTCTCAAACCACGTTATGGATTAGGCTATTTAGGTGAAATTGCACGTTCACGCGTTCTGGATAATATCAATAAAAAAGTGATTTCAATAGTTTCAGGAGTTGGCTTTTACGAGGAAGTCTACCCTTTAATTGTAAGTGCTAATCCACAAAATACGGTCCATATCAGAATTATCAATTCAAATGGTCAAAGCGGCTGCTTTACTGATAGTCGCAAACACCTTGATTTTAGTCATCTTGGTGTTTCAGAAGTTGAATTGCACCACAATGACGAGGGCCGCTTTCTCAACCAAGTGTTTGAACACCTTGATGAAGCATTTTTTTGACGGACAAGCCGGTCAATCAGAAGGGTATTTATCAATGAGTTTACTACAACTGTAAAACCATTGAGTAAAGTCCCCTTTTATCCAACCTTCTTCTGAAGCATCGGCAAGATCCCATCCTGGTGACCGCTCGTTACCTGGAAATATTTGGCGAAAGAAAGCATCAATTTTAATTTCGTGAGTATCAAAAGCTTTTATGATTGCCTCCTTCCAGCAGGATACAAACTTTTCCTGCCGGTCAAGGGTGTTGCCATCAGGTTTGGTTATAACCTCATCGGCATCAGGCCACAGGATAAAAGTTATCGATTCGACTGTATCAGTCACCTCTATAATTCCTTCAACCAAAGGCAACCAATCTATTTTATTAACTGCCCCAGTACTTCCAAGATTCGAGATTGTCAATATTCCCAAGGTATTAACCGGGAGCATCTGAGCTGCCGCATCCCGAGTTTTTTCTCCCTCAACGATAAGAATAAATTGACCCTGTACTTTTTGCCATGTCTTCAGATCTTGAAGCCCGTAGAGTGGTCGTGCGATTTCAGGTACGAAATTAAATTGCGTCCAGCATCCTTTGATATTTGGGAGTTGTTTAATGCCACCCGATTTCCAAGTGACCTGAAAAAAATACTTGCCCCCATCTTTGCGGTTGAATCTTAACACTAACAACAGGGGAGCGCCGTTTGTATCACGGTAAACATGAACGTGTGTAGGCGAATTGACCGAGGTCATTGACTTTTTTGGGTTATAAACAGTAACCGGGATTCCAATCTTTGGTATGGGTATGGTTTTGCTTATGGGATTATGATTCCACGGCTGCATATCTTTGTGAGGTCTATTGGAGCTTACAGCAACTGATTGGTTATAGTCTAAGGGAACATATTCTGGCATATTGGCCCATTCCCGAGCGTATTCCAAAGCTTCCATGAAAGTGATATTTCGCCATTTCATAAGAAAAGTCAAAGCATCACCTTTAACTCCACACCCTGAACCAAAACAAATAAAATTCTGCTTTTCAGATCCATAGATATGGAAAGAAGGTGTTTTTTCCTTATGAAACGGGCAGAGACCTTTGTATCCGTCACTCGTTTGCTTGAACTTTGTACCAGTTTCGTGGCTAATGAGATTTTGTAGAGGAACCCGCTTGGTAATCTCCTCAATATATTGTTTATTTATTGATACCATGGATGAATTCCTTTGTAATTCATAAAAGATTTTGAATCAAAAACGCACACAAAACTGAATACATACCATTCCATAGTATTCGTCCCGTTGCGGTCAAATTGGTAAAACCAATATCACCAATTATCATTTGATTATAGTGAAATATAGATAACTTTTCACTTCAGACTGAGGTTTCATTGTTTTATCCGAGGTGAAGTATTAAGCCAATATGTCTCAATCACTCACCTCATCAGATAAAACCTATTTGGAGTTACCGTGCCTATTGGAATTGTGAAGTGACTATTGGAATTGTGAAGTGACTATTGGAGAGTTAAACTTTGTATGCCCCAATGTCGATTGAGCAGATTTGAGGTTCTGACTTTAAGTATTTGATATTGTCCACTGAAGGGATAATAATCTTAATATGAATATAATTGATAGAAACTAACTAAACGCTCAAAGAATTAGGAAACCCATCGAGAGTTTAGTAGCTCGTGCCAGAAAGGCGATGGAAGAGTTTCCTAATCTTGATCAAGAATCCCTTGATAAGGTTACGTAGGATTGGGCGCGGGTGATTCACTGCCCAGTTTGTGCTGAGTGACTAGCTAGAATGGCAGTCAACGATACCGGCTTGGGTAAAGTAGAATCGTAGATAATCAAGAATACGCGAAAGACAATTGGAACTCTAATGGACTTGCTTCGGGTAAAATCAACTGTTGTTATTGAGAAGACCAAGCAAAAGGACTGATTATTTTCGGTAAGCCCTAATGCGCCGTGACCACTGCTTGTCCTTCAACCAACCCTTATGTGACTCCAACAAACCAGGCTATGATTGCGATTAAAGGTGGAAATGCAGTGATTATTGTGTCATCATCATCTGGCTATAATTACTCTGCGAAAAATGTTGAACTTATGCGTGAAGAACTCACAAAGAGTGGATTTTCAAAGAGTTTGGTACAAATTATTGATGCACCAGTTACGAAAGAATCAACCGAATTTCTCATAAAATGGTAGACCTCGCTGTCGTTACTGGTTCACAGAATAACGTATCCCGTGCCATGCAATCTGGGACTGTCACAATCGGAGTTGATGCTGGGCACGTGCCGGAAATAATTGACAGCACCGCTAATCAATCTGATGCTGCCAAAAAAAATAAATCCTCAATAATATTTGATATCGCCACTTCATGCTTTTCTGAAAATGCTCTATTATTCCAGTCAGGGAGAATTGGTGTCATTTTGAGGTCAGGAAGTTTGGGAACGATTGTTTGCTTCAACTTAGTTCAAAATGGAATGGTTCAAACAGCATTTTATGGTGTTGGTGGCGATTGGCATACACAAAGCGTTGAAGATAAAGGATGCTGAACCCGCTATAGAATCTATCGTGATTTGTGGCGAGACCAGTGGTTCAGCGGAAGAGGAAGCATCTGAATGCGGCAACAATGGACAAAAATGTTGGAGCATTCATTACCGGGAGAAGTTCATCAGAGGGCAAAAAAATGGGTCAAGCTGAGGCTATAGTTTCAGTTGGAAGGAGTACACATCAAAGCGTTAGTGTTTAGAGCAAATTTTTGTTGCTGTTTGTGACATCCCTAGCCAAATTCCCGAATTATTATCCTGATTACTAATCACAGAAAATTGAACACAACCTTTTATCATACTTTGTGTGCAGTTTCTGTGCATTAAAACGATTATGTATGTTTGAATAGCCCCACAACTCAAAGATCTTCATTGTTGTTTGATTCTGTGACTGAAAGAATTTCTTCTTGATATATCTCTTCAATGATTTACTTGGGAGCAGAGTTTTTTTCCAATTGAGAAAGTTTACAATGAATAAATTACTACAATTCAGGTCTGCAACCCCTGAAAATTCCTATCCATTATCCAACAAGAATCCCTTTACCCCCCCCCTTCATGCGAGTGTGCAAATGTCTAAATCCACCACACTCGCCGGCTACTTTGTTGGTCTGTTTTCAGTACTTTTCTTACTATTTGTGAATGTGTTACTCACGGCGAGTGTATCTGCTCAGGAGTCTCAGTTTGAATGTAATAGTGGAGAATATAAAACAATTCCAGTTCAAGTAGAAAACGGATACCAATGTCTACTTAATGCACCTGGTGAATTTACCTTATCAAATGTGAGTATCGAAACTGAGAGTATTGAATTGGACCCTGTCGTTTATCCGATCTTATCTCTTTTTTATCCAAATGGTATTGGGGAAACTGGTATTTTGGTAGATCATCAACTAGAGATTGTTCCAGGTGCAGAGGGAGTCTATTTAGGTGATTTCAAAACCGGTGATATTGACATCAGTGTTTCAGATGTAAGCATCATAACCAAAGGTGTATCTGGGTCGGGAGTTTCTTTAACGCATAAAGGTGACGGTGATATCAATGCCGAATTAACAGATGTGAGTATTGAAACGAAGGCTGATTTAGCTGATACAAACGATTTAGCGTTCGGGATTTTGGGGGATCATCGTGGTGACGGTGATATTAATATAACTGTGTCAGGGGGAAGTATTACCACCATGGGTACGTATTCCCGCGGGATTTATGGCTGGCATGAAGGCACAGGTAATATTCGGATTGTCACACAAGATGGTCACACAATAACAACTAATGGTGCTAATGCGGCCGGTGTTTACTTTAGAAATATCGGAGTTGGTTCCAACTATGCTGAAGTTGAGAACATCAATGCGAATGGTGTTGGTGTTTATGGCGTTCAATTCGGTAATTTAAATGCGGATGGTGAAATTATTCGTACCCCAGAAGCAAGTGCGGATGACGTACTAGATGCTGAGGGGTACCGGCCTCAGTCGGTTCGTATCAATGGCACAGTGATGGGTGGTAAAGCGAGCGAGGAAGAGAACGGTACTCACGGTGCCGGTGTGTTCATGGCAGGTGGTGGTCGTGTGACGATTGGTCCCAAAGGAGTTCTTGGAGCTCAATCGGGTATTGCCATTCTTGCTGTTGGCGACAACCGAAGTGAAGACTCGAGCGAAGAAACACAAAGAAAGCTGTATATTAATCTTTTGTCAACGGATGGTAAGCCGTGGGAACGCTTGACGGGTCGCATAGAGAATGAGGATGGTCAAACAATTCTGGCGGTCAATGGCACGAATGTTTTTGATGATGGTCGTGATACGAGCCACCTCGATAACTGGGCTCCTTCAGGACCGCTGTATGAAATTCAATTCAAACCTGACGAGGGTTTTAGTACACTTGACTTCTCAGATGAAGATGATTGGGTACGTCGCTATCAAGCGGTTGCCGGTGCTTACGAAGCCTTACCTGGAGCCGTTCGTCGCATTGATACCATCGCATGTCATGTTCCTACGCAACAGAATTACATCGGTGTGTGTGGAGGACGGGGTCAATACACCCCGGACCAAACCACAACCGGAATGAGCTATTCGTATAACCAACAGGCTTTCCACAGTCATATCATGAGGCCGTTGAGCGAACAGGTCTCGGGATGGGCGGGTCTGCGGCAGGTGTCCGGTGAAGCAAATGTAAACATAGCCGCGGGGTCAAGTCGTGTGAATGTACGTGGTGTTGGTGTTCACGGTGGTGTTCAGGTGATGGGTGATAATGACCTGTATGGTCAGGCGCACTTACAGTGGACGCGGTATACGCTTAATCTGGCATCGGGTACGGCAAGTAGTACAACCAAAGGGACAGCATGGTCGCTGGGTCTTGAAGGAGGTCGTCACTTTAGTGTTGATGACGAAACCCGTGTGACGGGTCGGGGTTGGCTAAAGAGTGCGAAGGTATCGGTGAATCCGTTTCAAGGTTCGGTGGGATTGCGTGTGAGTGCTCAGGAGCGTCAGGTGATAGCGGGTGTTGGTGTGCAAGCTGAACGGACTATGGCTCAGACGAATGAGACCAGTCGTGTTGTGTTGCGCGGTTCAGCTGGTATTGAAAATGCCGTGAGTGAAACGAGTACCGTGATGGTTGGTGATGAGGATTTGCCAAGTCAAGCAAAGGCGACCCGTCTGTTATTGGATGTTGGGGGTGTATTGCATCAGGGAAACGCAAAGGTTCATGGTATGGTGTATGCGCATGGATTGGGCGCGGATGACACGGCTTATGGCTTACGGGTAGGGCTCGAGTGGTCGTTCTGATAGATGACCGTCTTATATCCAAGTTGTTGAATTTCTATTCTTAGGGGTGTTTAGTCGCTTTGACTAACCCCCCAGCCCCAAGTAAGTTGGTCAAGAGAGCTTTTAAGAAAACCCTATTCAAAGGTCAACTTATTGCTTGTCTGTACTTGTATGAAGCATCTTGTGTCCGCAAGAGTGGAGTAACGTTCAACGTTTGGTGATTGCGTTTACAGTATCGTGGAAATTAAGCGATGAGAGGAAGCGACTGTCCAGAATCCCGATCTAACAATACACGTTGAGTACAATTTACAGGATGCGTTGGAATGAGCTGGTAATTCAGTTTAGTCAATAAGTATAAGACAGCGCGTGACCTATTCGCGTATGCGAGTTGTCTCATGGTGTCAATTGCGTTTGTAATATAGGATAGGGTTGGCACCATCTATCTCACGTTGCTTGACATTATTTGGAAAGTCATCCAAGAATACCTTTTCGCTGAGAACAGCGAATTGGGTAATTGAACAAGATGCGGATGACACAGTTGTTGTTGATGAACTTGGTACAGCTTTATTCCATCCATACTTTCTTGTTTAATTTGTGAGGGATATCCCAGTGTCAAATCCCCGATTGAAAAATTTATTTTCGTGTCAATGCTACCCATTTGAAGTTTATTGATTAGGCAGAAATCAATGCCATGCCCATCAATTGCAAATTGTGTATTATAGAATCTATGAGTAAGTCATATGTTGATTGAAATAAATCAATTTTAAGCACAAACGAATGAAGATGATTTCAATGCGGATTGTATATGGAAGATCTAAGTTTACAAGAAAAAGTTTCTATTCTTCTAAAGACATTAAAGCTCATTGATGAGCCGAGCGAAATTAAGCATTTAAAATCCCTTTCTGGGGGAATTGCTTCAGATGTATTAGCAGTGGATACTGTTGGTGGGAGTTACTGTGTTAAATTTGCGATTCCCAAGTTGCGTGTTGAAGCTGATTGGTATGCTCCCGTTCACCGTAATAGGTGCGAATATAATTGGCTGAAGATTGCTGAAGCAATTGTTCCCCAAAACACACCTAAAATGTATGGATATTCTGAAGAGTTTGACGGTTTTGTAATGGAATATCTAAGTGGTGATGACTGTTATATGTGGAAGGCTAAACTCCTTTCCCAACCACCCGCACTAGATATTGCTAAACAGGTGGCCGAAACCTTGGTTAAAATACAAGCGCTTTCAAGCAAAGATGATTTTGACCAAAGAAAATTTGATACCAAAGATGTATTCATGCAAATGCGTATTGATCCCTACATCAACTATACTGGCTCACAGCACCCAAACCTCCAGCCTCAATTCAAGGCGGCGGCCCAGAATTTGTCTCATGCCAATAAAACCTTAGTTCATGGGGATGTTTCGCCGAAAAATATTATGGTGAAAGGGGATAGGGCTATCTTGATTGATGCTGATTGTGCTTCAATGGGCGATCCGGCTTTTGATGTGGCATTCTGCCTCAATCATTTTTTCTTAAAAGCGATTAATTCTCCACACAATAAGGCCAAGTTTTACCAAGCTGCATTAACATTCTTTAAAACCTATACTGAACTCATTGAGTGGGAATCAAAATCATATCTTGACCAACGAACGGCTACCTATCTTCCGATGCTTGGATTGGCTCGAGTCGATGGGAAATCTCCTGTTGAATATTTTAACGCCGAGCAACAAGATCAGACTAGGACAATAGTAATTCCCTTAATTCAACATCCAATAACGTCTACGGTTGAACTACTTCAAAATATGTATCAACAGGTTAACTAATAATCTGTACCAAAAGGTGACTCAACAATTACAGAATTTAAAACTGACCACAAAATATATCAATTGCAGTTTAGCTATACCAAAAACTTTTGGTGAATTAAACCGTATAAAATCACCTTAAACCTAGTATCACAAAACCATTGAAATGATGTAGTTTGTTTGCATTATTCTCTGTCATTCTGTCAACAGTCAACACCAATTAATTGCGAGCAGTATTTCTTCCTAGTATCTCGCCATTATCCATCAATTGAATGAAGGCGTGATACGAGGGCATTCAACCCCAATTGACGTGCCGTTGCAATGAGACGACGCAGTATAGCTCAATCCGAGGCTCCGTCGGCGGTACGAAAGCTCCCCGAGATGGTGTGTTTGCGTTTCACAACGCGGATATCACGCTCCGCCAGAGTGTTCGTTGCCGGCACCTTGAGGTGATAGAGAACCACCCGTGTTCCATCCCGGTCGGCGTGCACGCGACGAAGCCGGTTATGCCGGTCAGAGAAATTTATCATTCCGTGTATTTCTTGACATACATCACTAACATCACTAACTATAACTTACTTGCTTGTGGGGATACGGTTGTTTCAAAACTCAGCCAAATATGTTTCAATTGAGCAAATGAGTGTTTGACATGTACAACTTTATATTTTAAGATTAGATTGAAAGAGAGATAATCAATGACACAAGTAGCCTTTGATTCACTGACATCCACCAAGCGTCTTAAAGACAACGGGTTTTCTGAAAACCAAGCCGAAGCGATTACGATGGTCATTAAGGACGGGTTAGAAGGGGATATTGCAACGAAAGCTGATATTGTTATACTTGAAAGTGAACTCAGCAAGTCAATAGCCGAGACAAATAGCAATTTATCTGAATTTAAAATTGAAACAAATAACAATTTCGCTACCATCCAAACAAAAATCAACGATATGGATGTACGCTTTGACAAAGTGGATGAACGCTTCGACAAAATGGATGTACGCTTTGACAAAATGGATGTACGCTTTGACAAAATGGATACAAAAGTTACAGAATTGGCCGATGATGTTACCCAAATCAAGAGCAACTTTAAGTGGATATATACGATTGGCGGCGCTATAGTAATCTTATTGGTGTTGCCTTGGATTGCAGAAACTTTTGTTCTAATAAGTAGCTAAAGTTAGTTTCTTAACTTCTGACGTAACTACTCAGGTTGTCTCAATTTCAGATTATTGTTGTTTCCTCGGTTGAG
>Ga0209022_1000544_pt1 | contig 47390 bp, 35 predicted proteins | sample PinacodermPK_FD_187300 | JGI IMG/M metagenome (GOLD analysis project Ga0209022, IMG submission 187300) | Host-associated microbial community of the marine sponge Aplysina aerophoba from Gulf of Piran - sponge pinacoderm, lysed by proteinase... | ecosystem: Host-associated > Porifera > Sponge >...
GGGGAGCCGGTCCAGCCATGTGGCCAGCAGCTCGTGCAGGGCCGGCTTGCCGATGCGGATCGGGGGATTGCACAGGATGCGGTCGAAGCGTCGGTCGGGGTCCACATCGTCGGGGTGGCCCACGGTCACGTTGGCCGCACCGTTGGCTGCGGCGTTCTGAGCGGTGAGAGCCAGAGCCCGCTCGTTCACGTCCACCGCCAGCATCTCGACGGTGGGGGAGCGCAGGGCTGCGACGCAGGCGATCGGGCCCCAGCCGCAGCCCAGGTCGAGCACCTGCGGCTCGCCGGCTGTCATCGCCGGCGCCTCCGCCAGCAGCAGCCGGGTGCCCGCATCCAGCCCGTCGGGCGAGAACACTCCCGAATCGGTCGTGAAGCTCAGCTGCATCCCGTCGATGTCCACCACCAGGGTCCGGGGCGAGGACACGACGGCAGGCTCGGCCTCGAAGTACTGGCCGCCAGCGGGCTGGGCAGCGGGATCGGCCATGTCGCGACGGTAGCCTCGACGGCAGTGGCCCCCTACGACATACGCATCATCGGCGACCCCGTGCTGCGCCGCCGCGCCGCTGAGATCGACGACGTCGATTCCACCTTGGTGCGGATCGTCGAGGGGATGGTCGAGACCATGTACAGCGCGGACGGCATCGGTCTGGCCGCTCCCCAGGTGGGGGTGCAGAAGCGCCTGTTCGTATGGGACATGGGCGACGGACCACGAACCATCGTCAACCCGCACATCGTCGAGTCCGACGGCGAGTGGGCCTACGACGAGGGGTGCCTGTCGGTGCCCGGGCTGACCTGGGAGATCGTGAGGCCCAAGGAGGTCCACATCGTGGGCCGGAACCTCGACGGCAACGAGGTCTCGGTGGAGGCTGACGAGCTCGAGGCCCGGCTGTTCCAGCACGAGCTCGACCATCTCGACGGCACCCTGCTGATCGAGCGCCTCGACGACTCCACCCGCAAGGCTGCCCTGCGAACGCTGCGCGAGATGGGGGTCGGAGCCGGCTCGACACCCTCGTCCCGGCCGGCGGACACCGGAGGCGACGGGCCCTCGGGCGGTCTGCGTCTGCTGTGACGGCGACGTCGGCCTCCGGCTGGCGCGTCGTCTACTTCGGCACCCCGGAGGTGGCGGTGGCGCCGCTGCGTGCGCTGTGCGGCGCCGGGCACGACGTGGTGCTGGTGGTCACCCGGCCCCCGAAGCGGCGGGGACGGCGCCAGGCGCCGACGCCCTCGCCGGTGGAGGACGCAGCCGCGGATCTGGGCCTGGAGGTCACCTACGACCTTGATGACGCGGTCGGGGTAGAGGCCGACCTGGGCGTGGTCGTCGCCTACGGCGAGTTCATACCCGAAGACGTCCTCGAGCCGCGCCCCACGGTGAACCTGCACTTCTCGGCGCTGCCCCGGTGGCGCGGGGCGGCGCCGGTGGAGCGGGCCATCATGGCCGGCGACGCCGAGGCCGGGGTGTGCCTCATGGACGTGGCCTCAGAGATCGACACCGGTGCCGTGTACCGCCGCGCGTCCACCGAGATCGGGCCGCACGAGACGGCCGACGAGTTGCGGACCCGGCTCTGCGAACTGGGCATCGGGCTGCTGCTGGGCGCCCTCGCCGAGGGCTTCGGCGAGCCGGTGCCGCAAACGGGAGAGACGACCTGGGCCGACAAGATCAGCCCAGAGGACCTCCGCATCGACTGGTCCGCCCCGGCCGAGCATGTCCTGCGGCTGGTGCGGGTAGGGGGCGCATGGACGACTCTCGGCAATCGGCGGTTGAAGATCCTGGAGGCCGAGCCGGCGGCCGGTGCCGCCGACTCCGGTGCTGACGGTTCTGGCGAGTCCGGTGCCGCCGACTCCGGTGCTGACGGTTCTGGCGACTCCGGTGCCGCCGACTCCGGTGCTGACGGTTCTGGCGACTCCGGTGCCGACTCCGGTTCTGGCGACTCCAAGGCCGCAGGCACGATCTGGCAGGTGCTGGGGTCGGGCAACAGGTCGGCGGTGCAGGTTGCCACCGGCCGCGGCGCGCTGATGCTGGTGACCGTGCAGTCGGAGGGGCGGCCCGCGGTATCGGCCCGCGACTGGATCAACGGCGCCCGTATCGCCGACGGCCAGCGTTTCGACGCGTGAACCGGCCCGGTCGCCGCGATGGCGCCTCCACGACGGGCGGCAAGTGACTGAGGACGCCCGCAGGGTGGCGCTCGACGTGCTGGTGCGAGTCGATGCCGATGGCGCCTACGCCAACGTGACCCTTCCGGCCGCTCTGGCCCGGACCGGCCTCGACGAGCGCGACCGGGCCTTCGCCACAGAGCTGGTCTACGGTGTCACCCGGCGCCGCCGGGCCCTGGACTGGGCGCTGGACGCCTTCCTGCAGACACCCCCGCCGCCGCGGGTCCGGGCCGCGCTCCGGCTGGGCGCCCACCAGATCATCGAGTTGGGCACCCCGGCCTACGCGGCGGTGTCGGCCACCGTCGCGGCCGCGCCCCGCAGCCACCGGGGGCTGGTCAACGCAGTCCTGCGGCGGGTGGCCGAGGCCGGGACTCCGGACTGGCCCGACGACGCCACCCGGTTGAGCTATCCCGACTGGATCGTGGAGACCCTGGTCAGCGATCTCGGCCGCGACCCCGCCATGGGCGTGCTGGAGTCGATGAACACCCCCGCGCCCGTGCACCGCCGCGAGGACGGCTACGTGCAGGACCTGAGCTCGCAGATGGTGGTCGACGCCATCGACGTGCAGGCCGGCGATCTGGTGGCCGACGTGTGCGCCGCGCCGGGCGGCAAGGCCACCGCGCTGGCCGCGCTCGGCGCCCGGGTGGTCGCCTGCGACTCGCACCTGGGGCGGATCGGCTTGCTGAAGGCCAACCGGGCGTCGCTGGACGCCGACCAGATGCACGTACTGGCCGCCGACGGCCGGCAGCCGCCCCTACGACCCGGCAGCTTCGACGCCGTGCTGGTGGACGCACCGTGCAGCGGTCTGGGGACGCTGAGGAGACGGCCCGACGCCCGCTGGCGGATCGAGCCCTCGTCGATCGCCCGCCTGGCCGAACTGCAGACCGGGCTGCTCGACGCGGCCGTCGATCTGGTGCGCCCGGGCGGGCAACTGGTGTACAGCGTCTGCACGCTCACCGCGACAGAGACCCTGCAGGTCGCGGCGAACGTCACCGAGGACGGCGGCCTGGAATCGCTGCCGCCTCCCTCGGAGCTGTGGGTGCCCCACGGCGACGGAGCCCTGCTCCTGCCGGGCGCCGACCACGACGGCATGGCCCTGTTCCGCTGGCGCCGGGCATGAAATGGCAGCCGTGGGGTCCGTTCTTGGCACCGGTGGCTGCCAGTTCGTCGGGGAGCGGGGGATCGGGCTGAATTGGCAGCGGTGGCGTCCGTTCTTGGGGCTGGCGGCTGCCAGTTCCTCCTGAGCAGGCGCCTGTGGATAAGGTCGGTGCCGTGGGGAAGGGTTCTGGCGACGGCCATTCCGGACTGGAGGCCAAGGTGCTGACCGTGTCCGACGGTGTGGTGCAGGGCACCCGGCAGGACCGCAGCGGCGAGGCGCTGGAGGACTACCTCACCGGGGCCGGGTGGCGCGTGGTCGAGCGAGCCGCCATCGCCGACGGCGTCGACTCGGTCGCGGCTGAGCTGCGACGGCTGGCCGACGGCTTCCACGGACTGATCGTCACCACCGGCGGCACCGGTTTCGGGCCCCGGGACTCCACCCCGGAGGGAACCAGGGCCGTGATCGACCGGGAGGCGCCGGGACTGGCCGAAGCCATGCGCCTGGTCAACCCTCTGGGTCGCCTGTCGCGCGGGGTCGCAGGAACGCTCGGCACCGCGCTGGTCCTGAACACCCCCGGCTCCTCCAAGGGCTGCGTGGAGACCGTCGACGCCGTCATCGACGTGGTCGGCCATGCCGTGCGGCTGCTCGTCGACAACTACGACCCTCATCCTCACGGCGGGTGAGCCGGCCCCCGAGTCCGTGACCCCTGCTGAGCGGACCGCCAAGCCCCGCACCGTGACCGCGCCCGATAGCCGTGAGGGCGGCCGCTGGGAGGGGGCCATGGACAAGGCCATCGAGGCCGCTGCCGCGGTGCGCCACCTCACCAGCCCCAATCCGTGGGTCGGCTGCGTGGTGATAGCCCCCGACGGAAGCGCCTTCACCGGGGCGACCAGCCCACCCGGCGGTCCCCACGCCGAGCGCCATGCCCTGACCTCAGCGGGCGCGGCAGCCCAGGGCGCCACCCTCATAACGACGCTCGAGCCGTGTGATCATCGGGGCCGCACCGGCCCCTGCACCGACGCGATCATCGAGGCCGGCATACGCCGGGCGGTCATTGCCGTGCTCGACCCCGACCCCGCGGTCTCGGGCGCCGGCGTAGCCAGGCTGCAGTCGGAGGGAGTCGAGGTGCAGGTCGGGGTACGGCAGGCCGAGGTCGAGCGCCAGCTCCTGGCGTACCTGCACCACCGGCGCACGGGCCGTCCCTGGATGGTGGCCAAGCTCGCGGCCAGCATCGACGGCCGCACCGCGGCCCCCGACGGAACCTCGCAATGGATCACATCGCTGGAGGCCCGCACCGACGCTCACCGCCTGCGGGCCTTCTCGGACGCGGTGATCGTGGGCGCGGGCACGGTGCGCGCCGACGACCCCAGCCTCACCGTGCGCCACTGGACCCCGCCCGGTGGCCGGGTCTGGAGCGACGGCCGTGAGCCCAACGGGGTGGTCCAGCCCCGACGGGTGGTGGTGGGGTCGGCTGCGAGGGGGGCTCGGATCCATCCGTGCCTGCAATGGGAGGGTCCCCTCGACGATCTGGTGGTCCGGCTGGGTGCCGACGGCGCCACTCAGGCTCTCATCGAGGGTGGCCCGGCGGCGGCGGGCGCGTTCGTGCGGGCCGGGCTCGTCGACAGCTTCGTCGTGTATCTGGCGCCGGCCCTGTTCGGAGGCGACGACGGGGCGCCCATACTGTCGGGACCGGGAGCCCAGTCCATACACGACATCGTGCGGGGCTCGATCACCGCGGTGGAGCGCCTGGGACCCGATGTGCGCATCGACGTGGCCGTCACCGATGCTGCCTGAAGGGACCCTGCGAGGAAGCGCTCGTCCCGCACGCCGGTAGCCTCAGCGCCGTCGTCAGAGGCTCAAGGAAACGCGGATGCTCAAGCTCGTTCTTCCCAAGGGATCGCTGGAGAAGGCCACACTCGAGCTGTTCGAGGCCGCCGACCTGCCCGTGCGGCGATCCTCGAACGTGGCCTACAGCGCCACGATCGCCGACCCCCGCATCAGCGACGTGAGGATCCTGCGACCACAGGAGATCCCCGTCTACATCGCCGACGGCCTCTTCGACATCGGCATCACCGGCCGGGACTGGGTCACCGAGACCGGCAGCGATGTGGTCACCCTCGGCGAGCTGCAGTACTCCAAGGCGACGTCGCTGCCGATCCGGGTCGTGCTGGCCGTGGCCGGAGACTCGCCCTACCAGAGTGTCGGCGACCTTCCGCAGGGCGTGCGGGTCTCGACCGAGTACCCGGAGATGACCCGGCGGTTCTTCGAGAGTGCCGGCATCGAGGCCCAGATCGCGCTGAGCTACGGCGCCACCGAGGCCAAGGTGCCCGACATCGTGGATGCGGTGGTCGAGATCACCGAGACCGGGCGGGCTCTGCGGGCAGCGGGGCTGCGCATCATCGACACCCTGCTGACCTCCTACACCGAGCTGATCGCCAACCCCGCGGCAGCGGCCGACGCCGACAAGCGCCACGCCATGGGCCAGATCTTCACGCTGCTGCAGGGCGTGCTGGAGGCCAGGGGCAAGGTGCTGGTGAAGCTCAACGTGGGCACTGACGCGCTCGACGATGTGATCGAGATCCTGCCGTCCATGAAGGCACCCACCGTCAACGAGCTGTTCCGGGGCGCGGGCTACGCGGTGGAGACGGTCGTGCCCCGCAGCGAGATCAACATCCTGATCCCCGCCCTGCGCGACCTGGGCGCCACCGACATAGTAGAAATGCCGATCTCCAAGATCGTCCCCTAGGGGGCCTTGCCATGAGATGGTTGAAGTTCGGAGTCGGGCCTGCGATCGGCGTGGGCGCGGGTGGCGGTGCAGGTGTGGGTGCCATCTTCGGGGATCCGGGCGTGGGGGCGGCCGTCGGAGCTGCTATCGGCGTCGTGGTCGGACTGGTGATCTCCAGGCGAGGAACGAATCGCTCGGCCTGCTGACCGGCGGCCGCGGTCAGGCGGCGGGGTCGTCGTCTGAGTCGCCGTCGCCAGATTCGGTGGTAGCTGGGTCCTGGGGGCGCTTCTTGAGCTGGACGAAGGCCAGTTGGATCTGCGACATGGCCTCGCGCAGGGTGGCCTCGGGCTCGCCGAGCCGGCCCTTCATCCCGTCGAGCAGCGCTCCGAGGGCGTCGATGGCCACCGTCGCCTCAGTGAGGTTCGGCGGCTGGTCGGCCAGGTGCAGGGCGGCCAGCTCGTAGAGGCCCATGGCGTGGTTGGCCACCACCACCGATGCGGGCACCGACTTGAGCCGCTCCCGGGACTCGGCCAGCTCCCGTATGTACTGCTCGGCCTGCTCGCGCTCCTCGGGGGACAGGCTGTCGAGATCGAAACCCTCGGGCGCCTCGGCAGCAGCGTCGGCCGCGGAGGAGCCGGAGGGACCGGCAGTCGAGGGGCGGTCGTCGACGGGGACCTCCCCGCCGGGTGTCCACAGCGTGCTCATCCGAACGCCTCCCGGTTCGCGGCCAGCTACTGATCTTGGCCGCTTGCCGCGACCGGCTGCTACCCTACCGGGGTCAATCCAGCGGACCAGCGTCCCGGTCGCGGCCGGTGCGTTCCGCCCGAATACGGAGGTTCCGTGCTCACGAGGAGTGAACGGCGATAGCACCGCCAGGCGACGAGCCCAACATCAACGACCAGATCCGAGCCACCGAGGTGCGCCTCGTGGGCGAGGATGGTCAGCAGATCGGCATCAGGACGCTTCAGGAGGCGCTGAACCTGGCCCGGGCCGCAGGACGCGATCTCGTCGAGGTGGCGGAGTCGGCCAACCCGCCCGTCTGCCGCATCATGGACTACGGCAAGTTCAAGTACGAGGCGGCCCAGCGGGCCAAGGAGTCCCGCCGCAAGTCGTCCAGCGTGATGGTCAAGGAGATGAAGTACCGGCCCAAGATCGGCCGGGGCGACTTCGACACCAAGACCCGCAGAGTCGAGAAGTTCCTGGGCGAGGGCAACAAGGTCAAGGTCACGATCATGTTCCGGGGCAGGGAGGTCCAGCATCCCGAGCTGGGCAAGAAGATCCTCGACGATGTGGCCGCGACCGTGGAGCACGTCGGCAAGGTGGAGTTCCAGCCCCGCCAGGACGGTCGCAACATGGTGATGGTGCTCGCGCCCGACAAGCAGGCGCAGGCCCGGCACCGCCGTAGGCTGGAGGCCGAGGCTGCGATGGCGGCCGCCGAGCCGCCCCCGCCCGGCGCCACCGACTGAAGCCGTCACCGCCTCGCACGCACACCGCCGCGAGCACCAGCACTCCCAAGTCAGTCACCGGAAGGATCGAGAGCCGGCCATGCCCAAGATGAAGACCCACCGGGGTGCGGCCAAGCGCTTCCGGCGTACCGGCTCCGGCAAGCTGCGGCGCCGCCGGATCAACAAGAACCACATCCTCGAGAAGAAGTCCCCCAAGCGCAAGCGCCAGCTCCGGGCTCCCGCCGAAGTGTCCTCGTCGGACAAGCGGATGCTGCGCGACCTAGGCGTGTAGCCGACGCGAGCCCCATCAAGGAGACACGACGATGTCGAGAGTGAAGCGACCCGCCCAGTCCAGGCGCCGCCGCCGGGAGGTTCTCTCGCGGGCCCGGGGCTACTACGGCAACAAGTCCCGTTCGTGGCGGGCCGCCAACGAGCAGCTCATGCACTCCGGCAACTACGCGTTCCGGGACCGCAGGGCCCGCAAGAACGATTTCCGCCGGCTCTGGATCCAGCGGATCAACGCGGCGTGCCGCCAGCGGGGAACCTCCTACAGCCGCTTCATCGCCGGCCTGAAGGCAGCCGGAATCGAGGTCGACCGCAAGATCCTGGCCGACCTGGCCGTCAACGACCCCGACGCATTCTCCGCGCTGGTCGAGACAGCCACCGAGGCCGCGGCGTCCCAGGCCCAGGCCCAGAGGCCGAGCGAATAGGCGGAGCAACGCGGCCCATACGGCGCGAGGCCGTGGCCCGAGCGGCCCGTGAGCGCAGCGAACAAGAGCGGGAATGACACCCCTGCGACGCGACGGACTCTCAGCTATCAGCGCAGCCGCTCAGGCCAGCTGACCGGACCCCAACCGCTCGGACCGCGCCACAAGCGGGCCGGTGATCTGAATCGGCAGCGGCTCGGGCTGTGCCACATGCGGTCCGGCGATCCGAATCCGCGGCGGCTCGGACCGCAGCTTGAGAGGCGGCCAGTATGAGCGCACCTGCCGCGCTCGGGCCGCGCCATCGGCGGGTCGTCGAGCTGCGGCGCCTCGTGCGCCGGCGCGCGCCGGGCGACGCCACTGCCGTGCTGGAAGGGCCGCGCACCGTCTCGGAGGCCCTGGCGGCCGGCATCGAGCCTTCGGTCGTGGCCGTTCCCGAATCGGCGGCTGGCAACGCGGCCGCACAGGAGGTGGTGTCCCGTCTCGGTTCTGGCACCGAGGTGTTGGTGCTGTCGGAGCGGGCCTTCGACTCGGTGGCTCCCGCCAAGAGCCCCCAGCCGATGCTGGCGCTGGTGGGCAAGCCGCGGGCCCGCCTGCCGGAGTCGGTGTCACAGGACGACCTTGTGCTGGTGCTCGCCGGTGTCTCCGATCCCGGCAACGTCGGCACCATCATCCGCTCGGCCGAGGCCTGCGGGGCACGCTGCGTCGTGGTGGCCGGCGGCGCCGATCCGTGGTCACCCAAGGCGGTGAGGGCCTCGGCCGGCTCGGTGCTGCGGGTGCCGGTGGTCTCCGAATCAGGCGCCGGTGCCGCGCTGGAGGTACTGCGAGCCGCCGGCACGCGGGTGGTGGCCGCTGACCCGAGCGAGGGGGAGCCCCACGATTCGGGCGTACTCGCTCGTGGGAGCGGACCCGTGGCCCTCGTGCTGGGCTCGGAGTCGCAGGGGCTGGATCCATCGCTCCTCCAGCATGTGGACCGGCGGGTCAGGATCCCGATGGCGGGCGGTGCCGAATCCCTCAACGTCGCCATGGCCGCCACCCTGCTGGCCTTCGAATATCGCCGCAGGCCGTGACATCCGGCCCGGCGAGGGTCGGCGGGCTCTAGCCTTGCTCGGGTGATCGAGGGCTACGAGCAGGCCGCCGCCGAGGCCGAGGAGCGCCTCGCTGCGGCCGCTGATCTTGACGCCGTGTCCGGCATCGAGCGGGAGCTGCTGGGGCGGCGCTCGCGCTTCGCCGACGCCAAGCGCCACCTCGGCGATCTCGACTCCGGCGAGCGGGCTGCCGCCGGTCGCCGGCTGAACGCGGCCCGGGCCCGGGTGGAGGCCGCGGCCGCCGCGGCCCGCGAGCGTCTCGCAGCCGCCGACCGCGACGAGCGCTACGCGGCCGAGCGGCTCGATCTCACCGAACGGCTTCCCCAGACCGTGCCGCTCAGGCGCGGCCGCCTGCATCCGGTGACGCAGGCCCGCGACCGCCTCGAGGACGTGTTCGTCGGCATGGGCTACACCGTCGCCGAGGGCCCCGAGGTGGAGAGCGCCTGGTACAACTTCGAAGCCCTCAACATCCCCGACTGGCATCCGGCCCGGGGCAGCTTCGACACAATCTTCGTGAACCTCGGCGAGCCCGAGGAGGTGATGCTGCGATCTCACACGTCCCCGGTCCAGATCAGGGTGATGGAGGTGCGCAAGCCGCCCGTGTACATCGTGGCGCCGGGACGGACCTTCCGGACCGACACCGCCGACGCCACCCACCTGCCGGCCTTCAACCAGATCGAGGGGCTGGCCGTGGACCGCAACATCACCATGGGCGACCTCGCGGGCACCATCGACGAGTTCGTCAGGGCCTTCTTCGGCAGGGAGGTCAAGAGCCGGCTGCGCCCGTCCTACTTCCCGTTCACTGAGCCGTCGGCCGAGTTCGACATCTCCCGGCCCGACGGATCGTGGCTGGAGCTCGGCGGCTGCGGGATGGTCCACCCCAACGTGCTGAGCAACTGCGGCATCGACCCTGAGGAGTGGCAGGGCTTCGCCTTCGGCTTCGGGATCGACCGTCTGGCGGTGATGCGCCACGAGATCGACGACATCCGCGAGTTCGTCAACAGCGACACTCGCTTCCTGAGGCAGTTCTGATGAGAGCGACAGTGCCGGCCGCCGGGGCCCGCCCGGGCCAGCGGGACGGGAGTCCGGGCGCTCAGGGGGCCGGCGCGCCTGAGCCAGTTCTGATGGGAGGGCCGGCGGTGCAGGGGAGCCCGCGATGAAGGTGCTGCTGTCGTGGCTCCGGGAGTTCGCGCCCGGTATCGAGGGTGATCCGGCTGCGATCAGCGACGTGCTCACCGCGCTGGGACTGACGGTGGAGGAGATGACCGTCACCGGCTCGGTGCCCGACAGCGTCGTGCTGGGCCGGGTGCTGGCGCTGCGGCCCCATCCCGACGCCGACCGGATCCAGCTCGTCGATGTCGACGACGGCTCGGGCACGACCCTGCAGGTGTGCTGCGGGGCGTTCAACATGGCCGTCGGCGACGTGGTGCCGGTGGCCCGGGTGGGCACGGTGCTGCCGGGCGGGCTGCAGATCGCCCGCCGCAAGCTGCGGGGCCAGGCCTCCGAGGGCATGTGCTGCTCGGAGATCGAGCTGGAGATGGGCGGCGACGCCGACGGAATCATGATCCTCAACGACCGGATCGCCGCCGGCGCCGGGCCGGGCACGCCCCTGGCCGAGGCTCTCGGCCTGGAGCCCGACGTGCTCTGGGACCTCGAGGTCGGCGCCAACCGGCCCGACGCCCTGTCGGTGATGGGCGTGGCCCGCGACCTCGCGGCCGGGCTGGGGGTGGCCTTCGAGCCGCCCGACTGGTCCACGGACGCCTCCGGCGGTGACATCGCAGAGTCGGTCGCGGTGGAGATCGTCGACCCCACGCTGTGCGGCCGCTTTGTCGGGCGGGTGCTGCGCAACGTCGGGGCGGGTTCGTCTCCGCCGTGGATGGCCAACCGGCTGACCGCGCTGGGCCAGCGTCCCATCAACCTCATCGTCGACATCTCCAACTACGTGATGCTCGAGTTGGGCCAGCCCAGCCACACCTTCGACCTGGGCCGGGTGAGCCGATCCCGCATCCGGGTGCGCCGGGCCCTCGACGGCGAGACCGTCACCACCCTCGACGGCGTGCATCGCAGCCTCGCCGCTGGTGACGGCGTCATCGCCGACGGCGACGACGGCGTGATCGGCATCGCCGGCGTGATGGGCGGGGCGTCCACCGAGATCCACGCCGGCACCACCGACGTGCTGGTGGAGATGGCTTGGTGGGACCCGCCGTCGATCTCGCGCACGGCCAAGCGGCTGAACCTCTCCAGCGAGGCCGCCACCCGCTTCCGGCGAGGGGCCGACTGGGGCTACAGCGTCGAGCGCTGCATGAACCGCTTCGTGCAGCTGGCCGCGCAGCATGGTGCCGAGGTGGCGCCCGGCCTGATCGACGAGCGCGGCGACCTGCCCGATCGCCGCCCGCTGCGTGTGCGCGCCGCCAGGGTCAACAGCCTGCTCGGCACCGGCCTCAGCGCGGACGAGATGGCAGGCCACCTGCGGTCCATCGGCTTCGGCGCCACGGTCAGCCGAATCGCGGAGACTCCCGTTGGTGACCGGGCGAAGCGTGCTGGCTTCGATCCGAACGTCGAGCTGTACAACCTGGAGGTGACCATCCCGACCTGGCGCTGGGACACCGAGACCGAGACCGACATCGCCGAGGAGGTGGCCCGGCTCCACGGGTACGAGAACATCGAGCGCACCGTGCCCACCGCCAACGAGGCCGGCGGGCTGTCGTCCTACCAGAAGGACCGGCGGCTGGTGCGCGACGTTCTGGTGGGTGCGGGCTGCTACGAGACCCAGCCCATGCCGTTCGTGGCGCCCGGCGCGCTGGCTGCGGTGGGCCTGCCCGAGGACGGCGTCACCCTGTCCAATCCCGTGGACGACAGCGAGTCCGTGCTGCGAACCTCGCTGCTGCCCGGTCAGCTGCGGGCCCTGTCCTACAACCAGCGCCACTTCAACGGCGACGTGCGGCTGTTCGAGATCGGCCACGTCTACCTGCCCGCGCCGGAGGGCCAGCTGCTCCCCGACGAGAGGGAGTTCCTGGCCGTGGCCCTGTCGGGAGAGGAGGCGCCGGCAGCGGTGGCCGTCCTCGACCTGCTGGCCGAGGCGCTGTCGCTGCCCGCGGTCGAACTGCGGGAGGCGTCCCTGGCGGGGATGCACCCCACCCGCGCCGCGGAAGTGGTGGTGGCCGGACGGGTGCGGGGCGCGGCGGGGGAGATCGATCCCGAGGTGCTCGCGGCGAGCGGGGTGTCGGGCCGGGCGGCGTGGCTCCAGGTCGATCTGCAGGAGGTTCTGGACGGGCCGAGGGCCCGGCGCCGCTACCGGCCGGTCAGCAAGTACCCGCCCAGCGATGTGGACCTGGCCTTCGTCGTGCCCGAGAGCGTGGCCGCGGCGCAGGTGGAGCGGGCGCTGCGGGCCTCGGCCGGGAAACTCCTGGCCCGCATCGAGCTGTTCGACACCTACCGGGGGCCGGGCGTGCCCGAAGGGTCTCGCAGCCTCGCCTACCGGCTGCGGTTCCAGGCCCATGACCACACCCTCACCGACGCCGAGGTGGCCGAGGCCCGCCAGCGCTGCATCGACGAGACCTCCCGCCGCACCGGAGCCACGCTCCGAGGGTAGTTAGGCCCGTGCGAGTACGCCGCTGTTCGAGCAGGGTGAGCTGAAGCCGACGACCTGCAGTCCGTTCCAGCCTGCCAATTCACCAGCCGCGTCCTTCACCGCCAGATCCAGCGAGGCTGCGGGCCTGTCGAAGTGGATGTAGTGGTGCCCGTTTCTAGTGGCGTGGCCACTGGCTCCTGCGCGTGAGGCGACCCACTCCGAGAAGGCTTCGTCGGAGTATTCGGGGCCCACGGCCTCGAGAGTGAATCGGTACTTGGTCATATGCGACTCCTAGCTCCACTCATAAGGGTACTCCTCGTGCGGGCATTGGGCCATGTCGTTACGGATAGCGGCAGCGTGATCGTCCGCGTTGCGCGGTGTCGAATAAACTCGGATGCGGCAGCCATCCCGGTCGTCCTGCGGACACAACAGGAATCCCCATACGTGGCCTCTCGGTCTGCCCTTGCGGAATCGCCAGCCAGCATCCAGAGCCGCGGACACAGCATCGGCGATCTGCTTCTTGGGGTGCCTGGGCGGCACGTCGTTAGCTGGCGACATGCAACCAATATACGATCATCAGAGTAATTACAGTATATTTCACAGTGCAAGTATTTTCTAAGTATTGAGAAAGGTTGCAGTTTGGCTTTGAGCTGGTAGCTTCGCGGGATGCACAGGGTGGCGGTCATCGGCGCGTCGGGGTTCACCGGAGCTGAACTGCTGCGCATCGGCGCGTCCCATCCCGACCTGGAAGTGGCCGTGGCCACGGGCGACTCGATGGCCGGCCGGGCGGTGGCCGACCTGTACCCCAGCCTGGCCGCGGCCTACGGGGGCACCGAATTCGTGCCCTACGAACCCGGCATCGCCTCCGGCTGCGACCTTGCCTTCTGCGGGCTGCCCCACGGCGCCTCGCAGGCACTGGTCCCGGAACTGCGGGAGGACGTGAAGCATGTCGTCGACCTGGCCGCGGACTTCAGGCTCGACGACCCCGGTCTCTACCCGGCGTGGTACGGCGCCGAGCACAGCGCGCCGGAGCTGCTCGACGAGTTCGTGTTCGGCCTCCCGGAGCTGTTCCGCAGCCATATCCGGGGCGCAGAGCTAGTGGCTGCCCCCGGCTGCTATGTGACCACGGCCTCGCTGGCCCTCGCTCCGCTTGTGGCCGCCGGTGTCGTCGAACCCACCGGCATCATCGTCGATGCCGCCAGCGGGGTGTCCGGCGCGGGCCGGCCGCCCAAGGCGAACACGACCTTCTGCGCGGTGGACGAGGACTTCACCGCCTACGGCCTGCTGAGCCACCGGCACACGCCCGAGATCGAGATGGCGCTGTCACGACACGCCGGCACCGACGTGCAGGTGCTGTTCACCCCGCACCTGGCCCCCATGAACCGGGGGATCCTCGCCACTTGCTACGCCAGGCCGACCGTGGCGACGAGCACCGACGAAGTCCTCGGCGTGCTCGGGGACGCCTACCGCGACGAGCCGTTCGTGGTGGTGAGCGAGCGGTCGCCGTCGACCAAGGCGACGCTGGGGTCGAACAGCGTCCACGTCACCGCGAGGGCCGACACCCGCACCGGATGGGTCGTGGCCATCGCCGCGCTCGACAACCTGGTCAAGGGAGCCTCCGGTCAAGCCGTGCAGTGCGCCAACCTCGCGCTGGGAATCGACGAGACCGCCGGGCTGGCGTCGGCGGGGCTCTACCCCTAGAGACCGGCATGCGGATCCCAGGGTTCCACTCCGAGGCCCGTCGGCCGAACTGGCAGCGTTTTGCACGGATGGCGTGCATTTTGCTGCCAATTGCCGGCGACCACCAGAGGCCCGCCCATCCACTGGCCGAATTGGCAGCGTTTTGCACGGATGGCGTGCATTTTGCTGCCAATTCGAGGTGACAGCAATGTCTGGGACTTCGGTGTCGCCGCTGGCCCCCGCCGCGTTCCCGGCCATGCTGGCTGTCGCCGGTGTGCGGCTGGCCACCGCCGCGGCCGGGATCCGGTATTCGGGCCGGGACGACCTGATGCTGGCCGAGATGCCCCCGGGCACCAGCGTGGCCGGCACCTTCACCCGGTCACTGTGCACCGCCGCGCCCGTCGACTGGTGCAAGCAGGCCCTGGCCGCGAGCTCGGGGCGGGGCCGGGCCATCATCGTCAATTCGGGCAACGCCAACGCATTCACCGGCGCGGCCGGGTACCGGGTCGCCGAGCACACCGCGGAAGCCGTGGCCCGGGCCCTGGGCGCGCCCGCACACGAGGTGCTGGTCGCCTCCACCGGCGTCATCGGCGAGGACCTTCCCACCGGTCGTATCGACGGCGCGCTCGGAGGCCTCGTAGCCGGACTCGCACCTGCGGGTCCGAGAGCCTGGGAGGCCGCCGCCACCGCCATCGGCACCACCGACACGTTCCCCAAGGGCGCGTCGGCGCCGGTGGCCGGCACCAGCGCCCATGTGGCCGGCATCGCCAAGGGCAGCGGCATGATCGCCCCCGACATGGCCACCATGCTGGCGTTCGTGTTCACCGACCTGGCCGTGGACCCGCCGACCGCCCAGGAGTGTCTGGCCGCGTCGGTGGAGAAGAGCTTCAACCGCATCACCGTCGACTCCGACACCTCCACCAGCGACACGGTGCTGCTGGCCGCGACCGGCACCTCGGGACAGTCCGCCGCCCTGCACATGGCCGACTTCCAGGCCGCCCTCGACGCGGTGACCCTGGATCTCGCCCACCAGATCGTGCGCGACGGCGAGGGCGCCACCAAGTTCGTCGCCGTCAGCGTCACCGGCGCGGCCGACGATGCCGCGGCGCGGGCCATCGCCCGGGCGGTGGCCGACTCCCCGCTGGTGAAGACCGCCCTGGCCGCCTCCGACGCCAACTGGGGCCGGATCGTGGCCGCGGTGGGCAAGGCCGGCCAGCGGGCCGACCGGGACCGGCTCGCCATATGGATCGGCGACGAGCAGTGCGCCGACGGGGGGATGCCCAAGCCCGGCTACAGCGAGGAGAGGGCCACCGCGCACCTGCTCGGCCAGGACGTCGCGCTCCGGGTCGACGTGGGCGTGGGTCACGGCGAGGCCACCGTGTGGACCTGCGACCTGACCCACGGCTACATCGACATCAACGCCGGGTACCGGACATGACCAAGGCGCCTCAACGGCCTCGATCCGGCTATACGGTCTCATCCGACTCTCGCTCGCCGAAGTGCTTCACCATCGTGCAGGGGTACCGGACATGACTGTCGCGACCGGAATCGAGGGCGCCCACGACGCCGCCGAGGGCTTCGAGCCCGACCGGCGGGCCAAGGCGCTGGTGGAGGCACTGCCCTACATCCGGCGCTTCCGGGGGGCGGTGGTGGTGGTCAAGTACGGCGGTCACGCCATGACCGATCCCGCTCTGGCGGCGTCCTTCGCCCGCGACATCGTCCTGGTGCGCTCGGTCGGGCTGCATCCGGTGGTCGTCCATGGCGGCGGCCCCCAGATCGGCGAGCACCTGCGGAAGCTGGGCAAGCAGAGCGAGTTCCGCGACGGCCTGAGGGTGACCGACGAGGAGACCCTCGAAGTGGCCCGGATGGTGCTGGTCGGCAAGGTCGGCCGCGACATTGTCAGCGCCATCAACGCCAACGGCGGAGCGGCCCTGGGGCTCTCCGGCGAGGACGGCCGCCTGGTCACCGCAGTTCCCAGGGACCCCGCGCTGGGCTTCGTGGGCGACGTGGCCGAGGTGAACCCCCGCATCATCGAGCGTCTGGTGACCAGGGAGATCATCCCCGTCGTGTCGTCGATCGGCGCCGACGCCGGCGGACAGGCCTACAACATCAACGCCGACACCATGGCTGCGGCCCTGGCCGGCGCGCTCGGCGCGGCCAAGGTCGTGTACCTCACCGACGTGCCCGGCCTGCTGGCCGACCCCGCGGACCCGTCCTCGCTGGTGAGCCGGGCCACGGTCACCGACGTGGAGGCCATGATCGTCTCCGGCGCTGTCAAAGGCGGGATGATCCCCAAGGCTCAGGCCTGCATGGACGCGGTGCGGGCCGGGTCCGGCTCTGCCCACATGCTCGACGGCCGCATACCCCACGCGGTGCTGCTCGAGCTGTTCACCGACGCAGGAATAGGAACGATGATCACCGACAGCACCGACAGCACCGAGGACCAGCCATGAGCCGGGCCGCGCTGATGAACAACTACGGGACCCCGCCGGTGACGTTCGTGCGGGGCGAGGGAGCCGAGCTGTGGGACGACCGCGGCCGGCGCTACCTCGACTTCCTGTGCGGCCTGGCCGTCACCGGGCTGGGCCACGCCCACCCGGCGGTGACCGAGGCCGTCGCCTCCCAGGCGTCGACGCTGATCCACACCTCCAACCTGTTCGCCAACGAGCCGACGGCCGAGGTCGTGGAGACACTCGACCGGCTGATCCGGTCCGGGCCCGGCGGCGACGCCGAATCGGGCCGGATCCTGTTCCAGAACTCCGGCGCGGAGGCGGTGGAGGCCGCCCTCAAGCTGGCTCGCAAGCACTCCGGGAGGGGCCGCCACGCGGTGGTGACCGCCTACGGATCGTTCCACGGCCGCACGCTGGCCGCGCTGGCCGCCACCGGCCAGCCCGAGAAGCATGAGCCCTTCGCGCCCATGCCCGACGGCTTCCGTCACGTGCCCTTCGACGACATCGACGCCCTCGTGGCCGCGCTCGACCCCTCGGTGGGCGCGGTGCTGTTGGAGTCGGTGCAGGGCGAGGGCGGCGTCGTGCCGGCCGGCGACGGCTACCTGCAGGCAGTGCGCGAGGTGTGCGACGAGCGCGGCATCCTGCTGGCACTGGACGAGATCCAGACCGGACTGGCCCGGACCGGTCGGTGGTTCGGCTACCAGCACGCCGGGATCCAGCCCGACATCGTGACCATGGCCAAGGCGCTCGGCAACGGCGTCCCGGTGGGCGCGGTGTGGGCCCGGGCCGAGGTCGCGGCCGCCTTCGGTCCCGGCGACCACGGCTCCACCTTCGCGGGCCAGCCCCTGGCTCTGGCCGCGGTGCGGGCCGTGCTCACCGAGCTGCAGGCCATGGACGCGCCGGCGGTGGCCGGCCGCCTCGGGGCCGCTCTCAGAGACCTGCTGGAGAGCCTCGACGGCGTCGGCACCGTCAGGGGCCGTGGCCTGCTGCTCGCCGCCGAGCTGTCCGAGGAGGCCAGGGCGGGACGCTCGGCCAAGGACATCGCCTCGGCCTGCCTGGAGGGGGGCCTGGTCGTCAACGGCGTGACCCCCACGGCGCTGCGGCTGGCGCCGCCCTTCGTGGTCTCGGCCGAACAGCTCGCCGAGGGATGCGCCATCCTGGCCGCCGCGCTCGAGAGCCGCAGAAGCGGCCCGCCCACGAGGATCGATCCCACACCCGATGAAAGGAGCTGAGATGCGCCACTTCCTAGATGCAGACGACTTGCAGCCCAGCGAGCTCGCACGCATCCTCAACCTGGCTGCCGACCCGAAACCGCCCCAGGTGCTGGCGGGCAAGGGCGCGGCGCTGCTGTTCGAGAAGCCCTCGGCCCGTACCCGCAGTGCCACCGAGATGGCCGTGGTACAGCTGGGCGGCCACCCGATCTACATCGGTCCCGCCGAGGTCGGCCTGGACCAGCGCGAGACCGTCGAGGACGTCACCCGCACGTTGGCCGGCTACACCGCGGTGATCGGGGCGCGGGTGTTCGCCCACAGCACCGTGGAGCGGATGGCGGCGGTGAGCAGCGTCCCGATCGTCAATCTGCTCAGCGACCAGGCCCACCCCACCCAGGCCGTAGCCGACCTGCTGACGATAAGGGCCGAGCTCGGCCATCTCGAGGGCTTGACGCTGGCCTACGTCGGCGACGCCAACAACATGGCCCGCTCGCTGGCCTACGCGGCCGGCCTGTCGGGCATGGCGCTGCGAATCGCCAGCCCCGAGGGCTACGGATTCAAGGAGTCCGACCTGCGGCCGATGCGCCGCCGCGGCTGCGAGCCGGTGCAGGTGAGCAAGCCGGCCGAGGCGGTGTCGGGAGCCGACGTGGTCTACACCGACGTCTGGGCCTCGATGGGTCAGGAGGCGGAGGCCGAGAAGCGTCGCCAGGATTTTGCAGGGTTCACCGTCAACCGGGCCCTCATGGCCCGGGCCGCGCCCGGCGCGCTGTTCCTGCACTGCCTGCCCGCCCACCGGGGCGAGGAGGTCGAGGCCAGAGTGATCGACGGTGACCGCAGCCGGGTGTGGCCACAGGCCGCCAACCGGATGCACGCGGCCAGGGGCCTGCTGTTGTGGCTGATGGAAGAGGTCGATTGAGCCCGGCCATGAGCAAGACCAGCCGCCAGCACCTGATCGCCCGGCTGCTCGCCGAGCACTCGGTGGCCAGCCAGCAACAGCTCGTCGACCTGCTGTCGGACGCTGGCGTCACCGCCACCCGGGCCACCGTGTCGCGTGATCTCGACGGCTTGGGCGCGGTGAAGGTTCGAGTGCCGGGGGGCAGCACCGTCTACGCCATCCCCGAGCACCCGACGGAGCGGATCGCTCCGGAGGAGCATCTCCGCCGGGTGATGGGCGACTGGGTGGCCGATGTCGGCTCGTCGGGCAATCTGGCGGTGGTACGCACGCCGCCGGGCTCGGCCCATGTGGTGGCGTCCGCCCTCGACCGGGCCGGCCTTCCAGAGGTGCTAGGCACCGTGGCCGGCGACGACTCGCTGATCGTGGTGGCCACCGACGGGACCGCGGGCTCGGACCTGGCAGAACGCCTGAGGGACTTGGCCGGCTTGAGCCGGTGACTACTAGAACGAATCGGGAGAGCAACTCAAGATGAGCACAACCCATGCCGCCCCGGCCGGAGCCGCGCCCGTCTCCAAAGTGGTGCTGGCCTACTCGGGCGGGTTGGACACATCCATAATCCTGCACTGGCTGCGGGAGACCCATGGCTGCACGGTGGTGACGTTCACCGCCGACATAGGCCAGGGCGACGAATTGGAGCCGGCCAGGGCCAAGGCACTGGCCATGGGCGTCGCGCCCAGCGACATCTTCATCGAGGACCTGCGTGAGGAGTTCGCCCGCGACTTCGTGTTCCCCATGTTCAGGGCCAATGCCCTCTACGAGGGCGAGTACCTGCTCGGAACCTCCATCGCACGGCCCCTGATCGCCAAGCGGCTGGTGGAGATCGCCAACGAGACGGGCGCGGACGCCATCAGCCACGGCGCCACCGGCAAGGGCAACGACCAGGTCCGCTTCGAGCTCGGCGCCTACGCGCTCGAGCCGGACATACGGGTCATCGCTCCCTGGCGGGAGTGGGACCTGGGCTCCCGGGAGTCGCTCATGGCCTACGCGGCCACCCACGGCATCGGGATCGAGCGGAAGCGGGGAACCGAGTCGCCCTTCTCGATGGACGCCAACATGCTGCACATCTCATACGAGGGCGGTCCGCTGGAGGATCCCTGGTATGAGCCTCCCGCGGAGATGTGGCTGTGGTCGGTGAGCCCCCAGCTCGCCCCTGACGAGGCGACCTACGTGGACCTGACCTTCGCGGGCGGCGACATCGTGGCCGTCGACGGCCGGGCCATGACGCCCGGCCAGGTGCTGGCCACCCTCAACTCGCTGGGCGCGGCCAACGGCGTCGGGCGGATCGACATCGTGGAGAACCGCTACGTCGGCATGAAGAGCCGGGGCGCGTACGAGACGCCGGGCGGGACCATCATGCTGCGGGCCCACCGGGCCATCGAGTCGATCACCCTCGACCGGGAGATGGCCCACCTCAAGGACGAACTCATGCCCCGGTACGCCGAGCTGATCTACAACGGCTACTGGTGGAGCCCGGAGCGCAGGATGCTGCAGACGGCCATCGACTACAGCCAGGCCAGCGTGAACGGCGAGGTCCGGGTGCGGCTCTACAAGGGCAACGTCGACATCGCCGGGCGGCGTTCCGATCAATCGCTGTTCGACTACCGGACGGTCACCTTCGAGGAGGACGAGGGCGCCTACGACCAGTCGGACGCCACCGGGTTCATTGCGCTGCACGCCCTGAGGCTGCGCAACCTGGCCCGCAAGCAGGCCGGGAGAGGGGGTTAGCCGTGGCCGCGGACGACACTCCAGGAGCGGACGCGCAGCCGGATGCCGGCAGGCAGGCGGGGCCGAGGCCTGCGGGCGAGGACCGTCCGGGTAAGGACGCCGCCGCCACACTGTGGCAGGGACGGTTCGAGGGCGGCGCGGCCGACGCGCTGCGACGGCTCAACGACAGCCTGTCCTTCGACCGGCGGATGTTCCGGCAGGACGTCGCGGGATCGCGCGCCCACGCGGGCATGCTCGCCGCGGTCGGCCTCATTTCGACCGAGGAGCGCGACGAGTTGCTGGCCGCGCTCGACGAGGTGGAGGCCGAGATGGCCGAGGGCCGGTTCGTGGCCGCGCCCGGCGACGAGGACGTCCACACCGCGGTGGAGCGGCGGGTCACCGAGTTGACCCCGGCCGGGGCCAAGCTGCACACCGGCCGCAGCCGCAACGACCAGGTGGCCGCCGATCTCCGGCTGTGGACCTGCGCCGCCCTGGACGGCGTCGCCCGGGGCGTGCTCGGGCTGCAGGCCACGCTGCTGTCCCGGTCGGAGGAGGCGGGCGGGGCGCTGCTGCCGGGATACACCCATCTCCAGCAGGCTCAACCGGTGCTGCTGGCCCACCACCTGCTGGCCCACGGCTGGGCCCTGGCCCGCGATGTGGACCGGCTGGCCGAGGCTCGTCGCCGGGCCGATGTGTCACCGCTGGGCGCGGGTGCGCTGGCCGGGTCGTCGCTGCCGCTCGACCCCGAGCGGACCGCGGCCGCGGCCGGCTTCGCCGCGGTCTTCGACAACAGCATCGATGCCGTGGCCGACCGGGACTTTGTGGCCGACGCCCTCTACGTGCTGGCCGTGCTGGGCGTGCATCTGAGCCGGATCGGCGAGGAACTGGTGCTGTGGTCGTCGTCGGAGTTCGGCTTCGTGGAGCTCGACGACGCCTACGCCACCGGCTCGTCGATGATGCCCCAGAAGAAGAACCCCGACGTGGCCGAGCTGGCCCGGGCCAAGGCCGGTCGCCTCATCGGGCACCTGGCCGGCCTGCTGGCCACCCTCAAGGGCCTGCCCCTGGCCTACGCCAAGGACCTCCAGGAGGACAAGGAGCCCCTGTTCGACGCAGTCGACACGGTCCGGCTCACGCTGGCCGCCCTCGACGGCCTGCTGGCCACGGCCCGCTTCGACACCGACCGGATGGCCGATGCCGCCTCGTCGCCCTACGCGGCGGCCACCGACCTGGCCGAGTGGCTGGTGGCCCGGGGGACGCCGTTCCGGGCGGCCCACGCCGCGGTGGGGGACCTGGTGCGGCGCTCGCTGGCGGGGGAGGGGTCGCTGGCCGAGCTGGTCGCCGCTGACGGCCGGTTCGGCCCGGAAGCCGTCGCCCTGCTCGAGCCGGGCGCCTCAGCGGCCCGCCGCACGACGCACGGCGCGGGCGGCCCGGGGCCGGTGGCCGCCCAGATGGAGAGATTCCGGCAGCGCATCGAAGCCGACACGGCCCGCCTGGGGTGAGCCGTCAATCTCTGGACCGGGACTTCTACGCACGAGGTGCGCTCGAAGTCGCGCCTGAGCTGCTCGACAAGGTGCTCGTGGCCCCGGACGGCCGCGCCGGCCGCATCGTCGAGGTCGAGGCCTACCGGGGCGCTGACGACCCCGGCAGCCACGGCTTCCGCGGCATGACCAGGCGCAACAGCACCATGTTCGGCCCGCCGGGCCGTCTCTACGTGTACTTCACCTACGGCATGCACTGGTGCGCCAACGTCGTGGCCGAGACCGACGGCGTGGCCGCCGCGGTCCTGCTGCGCGCCCTCACGCCGCTGGAGGGCGTCGGCGCCATGTACACGGCCCGGGGCCCGGCCGCCCGCCGCGACCGCGATCTGTGCAGCGGCCCGGCCAAGCTCACCCAGGCCCTCGGCATCGACGGGGCCTTCGATGGCGCCGACCTGGTCACCAAGGACCGAGGTGTGACCATAGTCGACGACGGCTGCCCGCCCCCGGAGGATCCCGCCGTCACCACCAGGATCGGCCTCACCAACGGCGCCGACCTCCCCTGGCGCTTCCACGTCGAGGGCACCCCCGACATCTCCCGCCGGTGACCCTGAGAACGTGCGCGGATAGGTGAGAACTCGTCGCGTCGCGGTGTGGTGATTCCCGCTCTTGTTCGCTGCGCTCACGGGCCGCTCGGGCCACGGCCTCGCCCGTATGCGCCGGATTCGCTCGCCTATTCGCTCGGCCTCTGAGCGGTCGCGGGAGCGGCTAGACGTCGCCGGGGACCTGGCAGTTGTCCATGTCGTTGAGGCGGGCGAAGCCGTCCATGCGCTCGGTGTAGGTGCTGCCCTCGGTCAGGTCCAACAGCAGGAAGCGCAGCTCCCGGTCGGGCGTGTCCTCGTCGGCGGTGCGAAGCCGCTCCGCGTGGCTGCGGCGGTCCGCGACGTGGACGTCCCAGTCCTCGAGCCAGGCGGCGACCAGGTCCGCGTCGGGCGGTCCGTCGCCGTCGGGAGACCCCGAGAGCGAGGCGTCGGCCCTCAGGCGGATGTCGGCCACGAGGGACTCCACCTCGTCGGTGCCCCGGTCCACCTGCTCGGCCCGCTCCTGGCGTGAAGCGGCCTGCCGGGCGGTCGGCAGGGCGTTGATGGCTGCCTGGGCCTGGGCGCAGCGCTGGTCGGCCCATGCCGCGAACGACCGGTCGTCGAGGCGGCCGGGGTTCTCGGTGCGGGCCCACGGCGAGAAGGCCCACGCCCAGAACACGAAGCTCCCCGCCACGAACAGGCCGCCCAGCCACCTGCCCGCCAGCCGCAGCCGTCTGCGGCCCGGGCTCGATGCCGGGCCGTCTCCGGCCCCGGCCGGGTCTGCCGAATGCGGCTCGCCGGGGGTCATTGCCCGGGGTTCACCCATATCTCGGCCGACCCGCCCGGCTCGACCGGCACTCCGGCCGCGGGAGCCTGGCGCCAGACCGCTCCAGGCTCGCCGCCGAAACGCTCGGCCTCCTCGTCGAAGAAGGGCTCGACGTGCACCTCCACTCCCAGCCCGGCCGCGGCAAGCACCCCGCGGGCCTCGGCCTCGTTCAGGCCCACGACCTCGGGCATGGCCAGCGCCGCGGGCACCTCGGGCGCCACCGCCACCTCCACCGTCACGGTGATGCCGCCCCGGTGGAGCGACCCCGCCGCCGGGGCCTGCCCCATGATCGTCCCCTCGGCGAACTCCACCGTCTCGACCCCCACCGCGGCGACGCCGAGCGTCAGCTCCCCCAGCTCGGCCGTCAGCTGCTCCGCGTCCCAGGCCCGGCCCACCAGGTCGGGGATCGCGACCGAGTCGAGCCGGGGAGGCTCCGTGGTCGGCGGGGGCGCGCTGGGCGGGGGAGGGGGCAGGGCCACGGCATCGACGCCCTCGTGGGCCGCGATCATGATCTCCCGCCATATCTGGGCCGGGTAGGTGCCTCCCGTCACCCTGATGTCGGTGGTGGGGGGCTCCATGGGTATCTGGGCGTCGGGGAAGCCGACCCAGACCGCGGCGGCCCGCTGGGGGGTGTATCCGACGAAGGTGGCGTCGGCGTAGTTCTGGGCGGTGCCGGTCTTGCCCGCCGCGGGCCGGTCGATGGCGGCGCGGCGCCCTGTCCCGACGGTGATCACGCCCTCGAGCACCCATGTGATCTGGTTGGCGACGGAGGGGTCGAGCACGGGCACGTCGTCGGGGCGGTGGCGGAACAGCGGGGTCCCGTCGGGCTGGATGATGCTGGTCACCATCGTCGGGTCGGCCCGCCGCCCGGAGCGGGCGAAGGTGGAGAACATCGTGGCCAGCTCGACGGTGTTGACGTCCTCGGTGCCCAGCACCCCGGCGCACACCGGTGCGATCCGCCCCGGCTCGAGGCCGAGCCGCTCGGCCATGGTCACGAAGTTGGCCGGGCGGACGTCCACCATGAGCTGGGCGTACACCGTGTTGATCGAGCGGCGCATGGCCTCGATCAGGGTCGAGTCCACCGGGGCCTCGGGCTCCGAGCCGAGCCCTCCCCTGATGGTCCACACCGGGCCGCAGACGTCGGGACGGTCGATCTCCAGCTCGTCGGGCGCGTCGTAGGTCTTGGTCACCGAGAGGCCGCGGGTGAGGGCGGTGGCCAGCGCCACCGGTTTCATGGCCGATCCGGCCTGGCGGCCCTTGCCGCTGGCCAGGTTGAACTTGGCGTCGGTGTCGTCGCCGAAGAAGTCGCGGCCACCGACCATGGCCAACACGTGGCCGTCGCTGGAGCCGCCCACGCCCAGCACCGTCGCCGCGGCGTCGGGATTGGTCCCGTTGCCGGGGAGGATGGCCTCGACGGCGGCCTCGGCCCTGGCCTGCAGCTCCAGGTCGATGGTGGTGTGGATGTCGAGGCCCCCCTCGAACAGGAGCTGGGTGCGGTACTCGCGGGTCGGCCCGAAGGCCGGGTTGTCGAGGAACCACTGCTTGACGTCCTCGACGAAGTGGGCCGCCGGGTAGCGCTCCTCTAGCAGCGGGACGTCCTCGATGAGCACGATCGGCTCGTCGACGGCCCGGTCATGCTCGTCGGGGGTGATGTAGCCGTTGGACAGCATCCTCTCCAGCACCAGGTTGCGGCGCCGGCGGGCGTCCTGGGGGTTCCGGTAGGGGTCGAAGGCGCTGGGCCGCTGGATGAGCCCGGCGAGGAGCGCGGCCTGCTCCAGGGCGAGCTCCGCGACCTTCAGGCACGCCCCGGCGGCCCGCTCGGGCGCACTGGCGGTCAACTCGCAGGCGGGGGCGCCGAAGTACTGGCGGGCCGCGGCCTCGATGCCGTAGGCGCCGTTGCCGAAGTACACCCAGTTCAGGTAGCGCAGCAGGATGAAGTCCTTGGTGAAGAACTGCTCGAAGCGCCGGGCCATGAAGAACTCTTCGATCTTGCGGGTCACGGTCTGCTCGGAGCGGTCGAGGAACACGTTGCCGACGTACTGCTGGGTGATGGTCGAGCCGCCCTGGCTGATGCCTCCCGCGGTCACGTTGGAGCGGGCCGCCCGCAGGATGGCCTTGAGGTCCACCCCGTCGTGCTCGTAGAAGCGCTCGTCTTCGATGGCGACCACCGCGTTGCGGACCACCTCGGGGATGAGGGCGATGTCGGTCACGTCGGTGCGGCGCTGCTCGCCCCGCAGCTCGGTGATGAGCACCCCGTTGCGGTCGTAGATCCGCGACGACTGTGCGGTGGCCAGCCTGTCGACGTCGAAGCGGATGTCGCTCTGCTCGACCGAGCAGCCGGCGGCCAGCACCGCCAATGCGAGCACCGGGATGGCAAGCACTGTGGCGGCGCGTCGCACGCCTGCCATTGTGCTCCCCGTCGTGCTCGAAACCGCGCCACCTGCCGGTAGCCGGTGGTGTAATATCATGAAATTCAGCTTAGACTGCTCGAACGAGACTCAGAGCAGGATCGGCGGGAGGAGCAGGCAGTGGGAATGTTCGCTTGGCCCATACGGATCGAGACCCTTGACGGCCGCCGGTCGCTCGACCTGGAAGCGACGGTCGACACCGGCGCGGCATACACGGTCGTGCCCAAGACGAAGCTCAGCGAGTTGGGGGTCGAGCCGAGGGGACTGCGCCGCTTCAAGCTCGCCGACGGCACCACGATCGAGGGCGCCTTCGGCGAGGTCCTGGCCACGATCGGCGGAGACACCGCGACCACGCAGGTGATCTTCGGCGCCGATGGCGGGCCCACTCTGCTTGGCGCCTACACCCTGGAGGGGTTGGCGCTCGCGGTGGACCCCGTGCAGCAGCGACTGGTACCCACGGTGATGATCCTGTGAGGTCGCTGTCGCGCTACTGTGGCCCGATCCGCGGACTCGTGGTCAGACCGAGCGTCGCTCGTCGATGCACCGGATGGCTACGAGGCCGGTCATCGGGCACGGCGCCCGCTCGGCGGCGCTGCGAAAGGAGTGGCGTGACGACAGGAGGGGCCGCCGCCGAGGTGAGAATGGTGCTCGGCGTGGCACGTCTGGGGGAGGCCGACTTGCGGGGCTGGTGGAGCTGCCACGGCCTCGACCGGGCGGGCTCCTTCGTGCTGAGTCGGGCGTTTCCCCGCACAGCGGGCCCGGCGGGCCTGGAGCTCGACATGCTCTCGGCTCGGCGTCGCCACGAAGATGCGCTGGCGCGGCGCAGCAACGCGTTGCACCTGTTCTCTGATGGCCTGCCGTTCCGACGGTGGGCGTCGGCGTGGCTCTCCGAGCAGAAGGCGTCATCTGTCGCCGATCCAATCTTCGATGAGTTGGCGCGCTGGGAGGTCTCCTCCGGCGAAGCGAGCCTCCGTGAGCAGGCGGGCGAGCCCGAGCCAGGCCAGGTGTTGGCGGACGGGCTGCGCCTGGGGCAGCTGAAGGGCTCGGACCTCGATGACGACGACATGCTGGCGGCGATCGCCCGCCGCCTCACGGCGGCCTATGCCGACCTCGGCGACGTGTTCAGGGCACCGTACTTCGATCTGGCAGGATGACGCTGTGGGCCGGAGCAACACCACCACCTACACCACACAACTGCTCAAGGGTGCCGCCGCCCTAGATGACACCCGCCGCGTAGTGGAGTTGTGGGATTCCCAACTGGAACCGCTGGCCAACCTGGAGCGGCTCGCGGCCAAGAACCCACTGGGCAAACGGTCTCGGTCGCGGCTGGACGATCTGCTCTACCGGGTGATCCAGCGGCGGTTCGTTGATCCCGGCCCGCATGTCATCCCGGCCCTCAAGGGGCTCCTGCACGATCACCGAGCCTTCCGGGAGGCCTGCTACTACGAAGCAGCTCGCGCCGACGCACTGATGGCAGCGTTCGTCGAGTCGCCTCTGTGGGGCTGGTGGCAGCAGGGCCGTCTTGCGGTCGGCGTCGATGACGTTGTGGGTTGGCTCCACGAACTGGCCGACTCGGGCCAGACTCCGGCTTGGAGCGACAGCGTCGTCACCCGGCTTGCCCAGAACCTGCTGACGGCGTTACGTGACTTCGGGATTCTCATTGGAGCGCCGAGATGCCATCGCAAGGAGTTCGCCCCGCCGGCCATGACCGCGCGCGGGTTCGCCTACGTGGCTTGGCGCGAGCACGAGCAAGGCGCCTCGTCGCGTGCCCTCACGACCGGCGGCGTCTGGCGGCGCTGGCTGCTTGATAACGCCGCCGTTGAGGCGCTGTTCAATCAGTCGGCGCGGCTCGGCGTCCTGCAACTCTCGCGGGCGGGCTCCGTGGTCAGGGTTGACTGGCGCGTCGCCGGGCTCGCGGAGGCGACTCGTGCCGCTGCGTGAGGAGACCGAGGGAATAGGAGAGCGCATCGCGGCACACTTCAAGGCCGGTGGCGAGCCTCCCTTCATCCTTTACCAGTACGCCCCCAAGGATGAATGGGAGGTTCGCAAGGAGTTGGGAGAACTGCGCCGCTGGCTGGAGGCACCGCCGCGGACGATCGCCTGCGCGTCGATCTCCCTTGCGGACCTGTTCTGGCAAGCGGTGGAAGGATCCGGCTACCTCGACGAACTCGTCGCCCAAGAGCGCGAAGCCACCGCGACCGCCAACGACTCAGCTATGCGGGAGGTGCACGAGGCCGTCGGTGAGATCCTGCGCCAGCCTCCCACCCTGCCGGACCGGGTTGTGGCCGAGGTGGACGGCTGTGACGAGCGCACCGCCGTCTTCCTCTACAGGGCAGGAGCGCTCTACCCCGCATACCGGACCTCTACCATGCTCGACGACCTTCGAGGAAGGCTGGCCAGGCCCGTAACCCTCCTCTATCCCGGTCGCCTGGTCGGCGAGTACGGACTGAGGTTCATGGACAAGTCCGAGCCCACCTATGGGTATCGGGCGCTGATCGTGCCGAGGGAGGCGCAGGCATGAGGATCGCTGATCTGTTCCGCCGAGATGTGCACCGGGTCATCGAGGAGGTCGTGAAGGTCGATCTCAGCGACGATCACGTCATCGCGAACGAGTTGGACGAGTACGTGGTCACCGATCACATCCTTGAGGAGTTCGAGAAGGTCCTCGACGCCTACCAGGAGTCGATCAACGACCCCAGCGAGACCTGCACGGTGTGGGTCTCGGGGTTCTTCGGCTCCGGCAAGTCGAGCTGGGCCAAGGTGCTCGGATACCTGCTCTCGAATCCGTCCGTGGAGGGCAGGCCCGCAGCCGAACTGTTCTTCGGACGGACGCACGCACCGCGCCTGCAGGCACTGCTCAACACGATCCACGGCCAGTCCCCCACGCTCTCGGTGCTGCTCAATCTGGCCACCGGGGCCAACGTCGTAGCCAAGGAGGGTGAGTCCATCGTCTTGCCCGTGTATCGAGCGCTGCTCGAGAAGCTCGGCTACTCGCGCAACTTCATCTTGGCCGAGCTCGAGATTACGCTGGAGGGCGACGGCAAGCTCGAGGAGTTCGAGCGCGCCTTCCACGAGATCGTCGGTGAGCCGTGGCGCGACCGGAGGTATACGGCGCTGGCCAAGCGGCAGGCGATCGAGGCCCTCAATTCCTTGTACGGCTCGACCAGCGACCTGCCCCGGTGGGCGTCGGATTTGGACGCGCCCGCCATCGACGCGGACTGGTTCGCCGCCCGGGCTCTAGAGCTTCTGCGGCGCCGTGGGGGCGGAGTCCAAAGGTTCGTGTTCGTGGTCGACGAGGCCGGCCAGTACGTGTCGCGGTCAGTGCAGCGCATGCTCGACCTTCAGGGCCTCGCCGAGACTTTCCAGAAGCGACGAGGCCAGCTCTGGCTGGTCGTCACCTCCCAGGAGAAACTGGGGGATGTCGTCGACAGCCTGGAGTCCCGGGAGATCGAACTGGCGCGGGCTCAGGCCCGTTTTCCGCTGCGGGTGGACATGCTTCCCTCTGACATCGACTACGTGACGGGCAAGCGGATACTCGAAAAGGCCATCGACGGCGAGCAGGCCGTACGCACGGCGGTGATCCCGCATCGCAACCAGCTGATCACCAACGTTCGGCTCTCGTCGCCCACCCGTTCGGCAGTCCCCGGCGAGGATCAGCTAGTGCGCCTGTATCCGCTGTTGCCCTACCAGATCCAGCTGCTGATCGACGCGGTGTCGGCGCGCCGCGCTCAGGGCGGCTCCTCGCCCACTGTCGGAGGCTCCAACCGGACGCTTATCAAGCACGCTCAGCAGTTGGTCGCCCACCCCGAGCACGGACTCGGCAGCCGGGAGGTCGGGTCCCTCGTCACGCTTGATCTCTCCTATGACCTGCTCGAAGAACTCGTCCCCACGTCCTGGCGGGCCGAGATCGAGCAAGTGGCCGCCAAGTACCCCGACGGCATCGAGGCCAAGGTGATGAAGGTCGTCGCGCTCTGCGCAGAGGTCCCGGCCCTCACGCTGACGCCCCACAACATCGCTGTTCTGCTCCACCCCGCTCTCGCGGCCGAGAGCCAGCGCGATCGCGTCATTGCCGCCCTGGCCCGGCTGGTCCAGGACGACCGCCTTCGAGAGACCGACGGCGGCTACCGGCTGCAATCGCCTGAACAGAAGGACTGGGAGCGGGACCGGCGAGGCATCGACTTGACGCAAGGACCGTCGATCCGCCTTCGGCGGGCACTGCTCAAACAGGCCCTGGCCGGCCTCACCGTCTCGCGGGGTCGCGCCTTCAAGGCGGCGATCACCGTCGACGGCGAACGGATCCATCCGGGCGACCTCGCGCTGCACATCGATGAAGCCGACGAGCTTCAGCGCGAAGTTCGGCGCGGCGAGTCGCGCGAGTCTGCCAACTCGAACACCGTCAGCTGGGTCTACGAGCTGACCGGTGACACCTGGGACGCGCTTAAGGAGTTGCATCGCAGCCGCACGATGATCGACCGCAACGACGTTCCCAACAAGACCGCGGCCGACATGGAGCTCATCGGCGAGGAACGCGAGCGCCAGCAGAGAAACGAGGACATCGCGCTGGGGCGTCTGACGCGCGACCTGGCCGTAGGACAATCCGTGTTCAGAGGACGGATCGACGATGTGGACGGCGCCGATCTGAGGCCCACGGCGCAGCGGCTCCTCAGCGACCGTCTTGACGAGATCTATCCCCGGCTCACCGAGTTCAACGCTGATCTGCGGCGCGACGTCGCTATGCACGTGCTTCGGACCGCTGACCTGGCCGCACTACCCGAGGGCCTTCATGGCGACGGAATCGGGTTGGTAGCCGCGACGCCCGACGGCTACCAGATCGTCACCGACCACGGCCCTCTGGCGGCGCTCCTGGACGAGGTCCGCAACCGGGCGTCCTACGGCCACGAAGCGACGGGTGGCCACTTGGAGACCCATTTCGCCAGCCCGCCTTTCGGCGCTCCGGTGGAGGTCGTGCAGGCGCTGTGCGCCGCTGGCCTGCGCGCCGGGGAGCTGCAACTCGTGCACCAGGGGCAGCGGATCTCCGATGCTGGCGACGCCCGTGCAGATCAGGCGTTCGGCACGCTGCCGAGGTTCCGGGCGGCCGCCTTCGAACCGCCGGCCGAGACCGACGTGTCCCTGGAGGTACGCGTAGACCTCGCCGAGAGGCTCGCGCACCAGGGCCAGCATCTCACTAGCCACTCCACCGCCGCGCTGGCGGCGGTCGTGCGGAAAATGTTCGGAGCGGAACGGGAAGCGGCCGTACGCGTGGCAGCCGCCCTTGAAGGGCTGGGCATCGCCGTACCGGTTCCGGTTACCCGCACCCGACAGCTCATCGAACGGCTGGCAGGAAGCGACGACATCGACACCGTAACCACCGCCCACAACACTTGGACCGACCTGATCGACGGTTGTGACGCCACAAGCAGGCTCGACCGGTTCGTTACCGACCACCTCGACGACCTGCGGGCTGCTCATCAGGAGGCGAGCCGCTCATCCCACGGCCTTTCCGACGAACTTCAGGCTTCCCACAGCGAGTTGGTCGAACTGCTCGGGGGCGGCGACCTTGTTGCTCACGCTGCTCGGATCGCGGATTTGGCCCGCCGCCTGAGCGACGCCCGGCAGGCCGCGGCGCTCGAAGCTGCCCGGAGTCTCGTTGAGGCCATCGAGCGCCACCGTGACCACCTGCAACGAGATTTCGGCGATGTAGAAGCCAGCGTGCTGGCCGAGGCACTTCGCCCCCTTGTAGATCTGAATCCGCCGGACGATCTCAGTGGGCTTGAAGCTGCGGCTCTCGCATCGCAGATCGACAGCGCCCAAGCCCGTGCCGACGAAGCGAGGAGACGACTGGACGAACTGCGGTTGGAGGGACGGCTCGCCTGGGTCCGCGCCGGCGAGTTCGTGACCGAACCGATCGCAACCGAAGAGGAGATCGATCCCGCCCTCGGCCGGCTCCGAGAGGCGATCGCTTCAGAGTTGGCCGACGGCCGGCAGGTTCGTCTGCAATGAGTGAGGCTCTCACCGCCGACGGTCGGAGCCGCCTGGAGCGTCTCGTCGGCCGTGCCCGGGAGAGGCTGGACCAAGACTTGGCCATACAGGCCTCGGGCCGGTTCGGCATCGACTCCGACGGGTCCATCGCCGACGAGACGGATCTGCGGCTCGACCTCGGCGGGCTCACCGACCGTCGCGAGATCGTCGACGTCGTCCGCTTCCTGGAGAGCGAGGGACGCTCCCCGGCCGAGGCCGTCGCCCGCCTCATCCGGGAGGCGGTCTTCACCCACCTCAACCGTCTCGTGGCAATACGGATAGCGGAGGAACTCGGCATTCTTCCCCCATCGCTCGCGGAGGGCGAGCGCTCGCAGGGGTACCTCGAGGTTCGGGAGTTGGCGCCCTTGCTCGCCAGCGACGACACCAACGGCTACTGGTCCTACCTCATGCTCTGCGGCGACGAACTGGCCGGCGACGTTCCCAACCTCTTCGATGCTCGCAATCCGCTGCTGACCCTGGCACCGAGCCCTGCCGCTCTACGCGATCTCGTCACATTGTTCGCTGATCCCGAGTGCTGCGATCTGTGGACGGCATCGGACTGCCTCGGTTGGGCCTATCAGTTCTTCAACACGGCCCAGGACCGCCGGAGGGCTCGGTACCGCGACGACGGCTCCCCCAAGGCGCCTGAGACGTCCGAGGACCTGGCAGTTCGCAACCAGTTCTTCACTCCCCGCTATGTGGTCGACTTCCTCGTCCAGAACAGCCTCGGACGACGCTTGATCGACGCCGATCCCCAGTCGCGGTTGCTCGACGATCTACCGCTGCTCGTGGATCCGCCCACCGAGCCGGGGCTGCCTGTCGACTTGGCTGAGGTCTCAGTGCTGGACCCGGCCTGCGGTTCGGGGCACTTCCTGCTGGGCGCCTATGACCTGCTCGAGAAGGCATGGTCGCATGCAGGAGTTGATCCGGGAGATGCCGCGCCGAGCATTCTCGGATCGCTATGGGGTATCGACATCGACCTCCGCTGCGTGCAGGTGGCCTCGGCGGTCTTGCTGCTGCGAGCACGACGCGTATGCCCGCGGGGCGAACTGCCCCGTCCCAACATCATCTGTGCCCGAGCGCTTCCCGCCTCCGCTACTGGCTTCGACGAACTGATCGAGCGTCTCGACCCGACGCAGCGCGCGCTGCTCAGGTCCTTGACCGAACTCCTTGAGCAAGCACCCGTCCTCGGCCCGCTCCTGCGGCTGGAGGATCCCATCGAAGAGGTGATACGCGGATCCATAGCGGGCAGCCCCGGTGGAGCGCTTGCCCGCGCCGTCGATCCCGGCACCATCGTGCGCCTGCGTGACGAACTGCTCAAGGAACTGGGAACATTCGCAGCCTCGACAACCGCGACCCCGGCCGAGCGCCTGCTGGTCGCAGAGGCCGACGACGCCGTGCGGTTCGTGATGGCACTGCTGCACCGCTACGACACAGTGTTGCAGAATCCGCCCTTCGGTGATCCCGTCCCCGACACCAGGCCCTACCTTAAGGCTGCCTATCCGTGGATTCCGAGTCGTAATCACAACCTGTTGGCTGCCTTCGTGGGACGCAGCCTCGAACTGTGCAAACCGGCTGCGGGTTATGTGGGGGCGATCACGTCCCGCTCCGGTCTGTTCCTCAAGACCTTCGAGAGTTGGCGCAAACAAGTCCTACTTGGCCATCGCCTTGTGACGCTGGCCGATCTCGGTGACCGTGTGATGGAGCAGGCTGGCGTCGAAGCCGCGGCCTATGTCGTGGGCGCGTCGCCCGCAGAAACGGACGACAGCGCCACTCTCATCCGACTTCTTCGAGACACCAATCGGCCTGCTGGTCTAGCGGCCGCCACGGGCGCTCATCGGGCTGAACTTCACGATGATCGGGTCTTCCGAGTGGCGCTCAGTGACCTCAAGGCGGTACCGGGGTGGCCTGTCGCGTACTGGATGGGCGCGCCTCTGCGGCGCCTCTTCGCTGACCATCCGGCGCTGGAGGGCCGCGGCGCAGAAGTCCGTCAAGGGCTCGCGACCGGTGACGACTTCCGGTTCGTTCGAGCGTTCTGGGAAGTTGATCCCTCCCGGATTGCCCGCAGCCGTGACGAGACCAAGACCGGAAGACGATGGGCGCCCTTCGCGAAGGGCGGCCAGTACAGCCCCTACTGGGCCGACATCCACCTAGTTGTCGACTGGAAGGACGACGGCGAACACATCCGAGCCGACGAAGGTTCGGTTCTCCGCAATACTCAGTACTACTTCCGTCCCGGCCTCACTTGGCCACGGCGCACAAACAGCGGACTCGGGATCAGACTCCTGCCCGCAGGAGCCGCCTTCGCTGACAAGGGTCCGGCCGTGTTTCCTCAGGCGGATCCGCTAGCCGTACTCGGGTGGCTCAAGTCCCGTCTGATTCAAGCATGCATCGATGTCATGGTCGCGGCCGGCGAAGAGGTGAGTGGCGGCGTGCCTCGCAGCTACGAAGTCGGCCTCTTGAAGCGGCTTCCGTGGATTGATCGAGTCGGGTCGGACTCCGAAACCTCGAGTGCCGTTGCCGCGATAGCGAGCCTCCGGCGGCGAGCCGATACTCGCGACGAGACTTGCCGGGCCTTCACTACACCTGCGGTGATGCCGGCTCTATTGGATGGAAGGGAATTGACCGAGGCAGCCGAATGTGCTGCTGACAGCCTCGGAGCCGAGCATCTGCGCGTCATCGAGATCAGCCACCAACTGGATCGGCGCACCCATTCGCTTGCTGAACTCGACGCAGATATGGAGGCATACCTCGACTCGGAGGTGGGACCGCATCCCGCGTCCTATCCCGCCGGTCCGCTTGACGAGGACGAGTTGCGCCGGCTCCTATCCGAGCCGATCAGGAACGTGATTGGCGAGATCACCGAACAGCGGAACGGTGGGACCCGCGCGGTGGTCAAGCAGTCGTATCTCGCTGACCGTCGGTTGGAGGTGATCTCTCACGGGCTGCAGCGACCCCCGGCCCAGATCGAGGCGTTCAGACGCGAGCGACGGGTTCTGCCGCACAGCGAACCGTCAGCCTCGGCGGCGAGCGTGTTGAGCTACTTGATCGGCCTCGCATTCGGGCGGTGGGATTGGCGCGCCGCTGGAGTCTCGGACCCTGAGATGGGCGGCTTGTTTGATCCGGTGCCCGTCCATCCTCCTGGCATGCTCCTCGACGACGGGCGGCCCGCGCGGACGGCACCTGCCGGATATGAGTTGGCTCTGCCGCCTGAGCAGATCTTGTTGGATCAGCCCGGCCACACTTGGGACATCGGCGAACGCGTCACGGCTGCGGCGTCGCTGCTTGTCGAGGAGGCCGACCGACTGCTCGACGAGCTGATGTCGCATCTCGATGGCCGCGACCTTCGACACCAGATGCGCAGGCACTTCTTCAAGGAGCATCTTGCCCGCTATTCGAAGTCGCGCCGCAAGGCACCGATCTATTGGCCGCTCTACATCCCGTCCGGTGCCTGGGGCGTCTGGGTCTACGCCCCGTCGCTTCGACGTGAGACGCTCTATGCGATCGAGGCCGCCGCCTCTGCCCGGCTGCAGGCAGCCCACGTCGAGACGAAACGGCTGACCCGCACTCTGTCAGAGGACGCCACGGGCCGCTCGGCCAGAGAGGCCGCTGACGCCTTGGAGTCCGAGCAGCGGCTGTCGGAGGAGTTGACGACGTTTCAGCGGAAAACTGAACGCGTTGCGGCGCTCGGATGGGAGCCGGACCTCGACGACGGCATCGTCTTGTGCGCCGCCCCATTGGCCGACCTGTTTCCCGGATGGCCCGAAGCGGCGAAGCAACGCGAGAACATTAGGGCAGGCAAGTATCCGTGGGCATCCGTGTCGCAGTGGAGGGTTGAGCTATGAGCGTGCTGCGCGACCACTTGGCGGCTCAACTCGACAGGAAGGTGAGCGCTCACGGCCTCGTAGTGTGGTCGGACCCGCAGCACGAGTACGCGGGCGTCTGGTCCTCGATAGTGCCCGAGGGCGTCCGTTCGGAGGCGTTCGAAGGGAGTTGGTACGAGCTGCGAGGGAGAATCGAGAGCATCATCGGCGGTGAGGCACCACCGAAGCTAGTCGTGTATGCGCCGGCTCCCCCACCCGAGGAGGATCCGATGGCAGAGATCCGAAAGGCCTCTGGAGACTTCGAGCGGAGACTGTCGACGCTCGTCAAGCAGAGTCTCAAGCAGCGCCTTTCCGCAGCAAGGATTGCCGAGATTGCCCGCGACGCCCGCACCTTCGAGCAGGCCGAGGCCGCTGCGGAGGGCGCGGGCGAAGCCGATGTCCGCCTCGCAGGCCTCCTGGACGCGACGGATCCCGTCGGCATGCTGGTCGAAGTCCTCACCGGCACGTTTGACCAGCGGCTCGACGCGCGTGCTGCCTGGGGCGCGGTAGCGGACTTGGCCCGACACGTCGTGGGCGCGCCCGCACAGGCATCGTCCGACGGGCCGCGGGAAGTGCTGTTCGAACCCGACGAACGCCAATCGCCCGGCCAACGCCTCGCCGAGTCGTCCGACGGGCTGCACCTCGGTCTGTTCCAGCACCTACTGCTCTGCGACCTGGCCCGGGCAACCGACGACACGCTGCCCGAAGCGCTGGCGGCAGTCTGGACGCGGCCTTCGGCCAAGCAGCAGCGGACGGCGTGTGAGGTGCTGAAGCGTCTCTCCCAGAGAATCGACGGCCTCACGGCCTACAGGCGGCTCGCCGCCGAGGTCGACAACCGGCTCGGACTCGACGCTGGCGTGGAGTGGTGGCCCGCCGTCGATGGCGCAACCGGAACGCCAGCCCTCGAGGAGGCGAACTTCCGACGCAGCATCAAGTTGCTGGGATCGGGCAGCTACACCGAGACGCTCGCCCTGGCTGAGGGGCGCCTCTCGCTGAGCCCGTGGGCTTCGGATCTTGTCGCAGAATGGGGAAGCCGATGGCGAGCGGTCGAGGCCACGGCCCGGCTCCAGGCGGAGCTCACGTCAGCTCGTCCCCCCGAAGACGCCGACTCGAGCCGTTTGCTTGGCTGGTACGTCGAACAGGGATGGAGAGTCGACCGGGCCCTCCGCCGGCTCGAGCTGGCCTGCACGGAGCTGTGGACCTTCGGCGGGTTGGAAGGCGCACTCGTCACGGCGCGTAGCGCCTATGAACGCTGGCTCGAGGATCTGCTCGGCCGATTCGTGGCCGCGGTAGCCGACGGGGTGCTCGACACCGGCGACCTCATGCGCCAGGGCGACGTCCACGACCGCTTCGTGGACGCGACAGAGGGCCGATGCGCCTATGTGTGGGTAGATGCGCTCCGGTACGAGCTCGGAGTCGAGCTAGCTGAGGCCCTGGGCGAGATCACGGATCAGGTCGAGATGCATGCTGCGGTGGCCGCGGCCCCGACGATCACCCAGGTCGGAATGGCGAACCTGCTGCCGGGCGCTTCGAACGGCCTTCGACTGTCGCTCGATGGCGAACGGCTCGCCGTCAGCGTCGGAGGCGCTGCCGTGGACACGGTCGCCGACCGATGCAACCTCCTGCGAGCTCGCCACGGCAGTGTCGCCAACCTCGATCTTAACGACGCCTCCCAGAAGGGCGAGCGGGCGCTCGGCAACGCCGTAGGTGACGCTGACCTAGTGCTGATTCGGTCGCAGGAGGTGGACGCGGCCGGTGAGTCGGACCTTCTGTCGGTGGCTTGGGCGGACTTCCAGAACGTTGTCAACCTGCTCGCGGGCGTGATCGCCCGGCTGGCGCAGTGCGGCGTCGACCGCGTTGTCGTCTCCGCCGATCACGGCTTCATCGCGCTGAGCGACGGTCTCGGTCCCGACCGCACCGTCGATGCACCCTCGGGCGCGGTCGGCATCACCAAGCGCCGGTTCTTCGTCGGCAAGGGTGGCACGCCGAACCCGGCCGCCGCGAGGATCCCGCTCGCGTCTCTCGGTATGCCCGGCGATCTCGATCTAGTGGTGCCCAAGGGTCTGGCGGTGTTCAAGGCCGGCGGCGGCCGGCAGTTCTTCCACGGTGGCCTGTCGCCTCAGGAACTGGTCGTCCCCGTCGTCGTCGTCGAACTGCTGAGGGTTCCGCAGCGGCAGAAGGTGCGGGTGAACGTGACCGTCGCCGGAGGGCGCATCACGACGGGCGTCTTCGCTGCGAGCCTGTCGTTCGAGGGAGACCTGTTCACCAGCGAGGTGACCGTTCGGGTCGTTGCCGGAATGGGGAATGGCGCGCCCGTCGCCCGCATCGTGTCCGGCGACGGCTACGATCCCGATACTGGAGCAGTGATGGTCGCCGCCCATGAGAATCGCGTACTCACCTTCCAGGTGACCGAGAACCTCGACGCCGACACAGAGGTCGAACTCCAAGTGTTCGACGCCCGTACCGGCCAGAGACTCGGGTCCTCGGCAGCCTCCGTCGCCTCTCCGGTCGTTGTGGAGGATCGGCTTGACTGAGCCAGCAATGCAATTGGATCAACTCGACCGTGCCGTCGTCGAGGGCTTCGCCGGGCGGGTCGTACGCAAGGACCTGGTCCGCCAGGTGAAGGTCGGGGCCAACGTGCCCGTATACGTGCTTGAGTTCCTGCTGGGGAAGTACTGCGCCACCGACGACCCGTTCTCCATCGAGGCCGGGCTGATGGTCGTCAACCAGACCCTGAAGGACAACTTCATCCGGCCCGACGAGTCCGAACTGGCCAAGGCGCGCGTCAAGCAGCGCGGCCAACTGCGCCTCATCGACAAGGTCGACGTGCGGCTGCTCGCCAGCGAGGACAAGTTCTGGGCCCACCTCCAGAACTTCGGCGACAAGTTCGTCCACGTCCCCGAACACCTCGTCTACAAGTACGACCGGCTCCTGCAGGGCGGCGCGTGGTGCCAGCTCGACCTGGTCTACGACGCGGCCGCGGACGAGGCCCAGAAGCGGCCCTTCTACATCCGTGCGCTCAAGCCCATCCAAGTCGCCGCGTTCGACCTCGACGAGTTCATCGAGGGTCGTCGCCGTTTGAGCCGCGACGCCTGGCTCGATCTCGTCATGCGAACTATCGGCTTGGAGCCCGGCGAGTACGACCTGCGCGGCAAGCTGGTGGCCGTCTGCCGGCTCCTTCCGATGGCCGAGCGGAACTTCAACCTCATCGAGCTCGGGCCGTGGGGGACCGGCAAGAGCTTCGTGTACCGGGAGTCGAATCCCAACGCCATCCTCATATCCGGCGGCAAGGTCACTGTCGCCCAGATGTTCATCAACATGTCGACCGGGCGGGTCGGGCTCCTCGGCACCTGGGACGTCGTGGCCTTCGACGAGGTCGCCGGCCTTCAGGTATCGGACCCGACTGTCGTCAACATGCTCAAGGACTACATGGAGTCGGGATCCTTCGCCCGAGGCAAGGAGGAGGTCCCCGCCGAGGCATCGGTGGTGCTCGTCGGCAACACGAGCCGCCCCCATTGCGACCTGGTGCGCGAGGCCCACCTCTTCGCCGACCTGCCGAAGGTCATGATCGATCCGGCCTTCCTGGATCGGCTCCACTACTACCTGCCCGGCTGGGAGGCGCCCAAGCTCGAAGCCCGGCTGTTCACAGACCACTTCGGCTTCGTCTCGGACTACTTCGCAGAGGCGTTGCGCCAGGTGCGCAAGCAGAGCTTCGTACGCGCCGTAGATGATGAGTTCGCACTGGGTGACCACCTGTCGGCGCGCGACGAGAAGGCCGTCCGCAAGACGGTCTCGGGCTTTCTCAAGATCCTGCATCCCCACGGCGAGTGGACCCGATCAGAGCTTCGGGAGTACCTCGAGTTCGCTCTCGAAGGCCGGCGACGAGTGAAGGAGCAACTCAAGAAGCTGGCCGCGCACGACTACGCCAAGACGGCCTTCAGCTACATAGAGCGCGACACCGGCCAGGAGCACTGGATCGATGTCGCTGAGCAGCCCGACGACTTAGCCGCCGATCTCCATGTTGAGACACAGCAGGTCTCTCCAGCGACCCCCGCAGACGCCGCACCGACTAGCGACACGGCGACGGAGCAGCTCATCGCCGGGGGCGAGTCCAAGCTCGTCGAGTTCAAGCAGACCGCACGAGTCAATATCCATACGCACAAGCGCGATCCCGTACTCGAGCTGATGGTGGTCAAGACGGTCGCAGGATTCATGAACGCCGAAGGCGGATCGCTTCTGATCGGCGTGACCGACACGGGCGAGGTGGCCGGCATCGAAGCAGACATCAAGACGCTCGGCAGGAGGCAGACCACCGACGGCTTCGCGCTGTGGCTGAACAACCTGTTGGACAAGGCGCTAGGCCCGACAGCGGCGTCGCTAGTACGGATCAGCTTCGAATCCCACGCCGATCAGACACTGAGCCGTGTGGATGTGGCACCCGGCAAGGAGCCCACGTTCGCAAAGGGAACCAAAGGCGAAGCAGACTTCTACGTTCGCCTAAACAACGCCACCCGCCGCCTCAACACCTCAGAAGCCCTGAACTTCATCCGCACAAGATGGAGCTAACGCTGTCGGCTGCTCCTGGGCAGAGTCGGCTGTGATGGCTGACCTGCTCGACGACCTGCGTGCTCGGGGGTTGGTCCACGACCACACCGACGAGGCCGGCCTGCGGGAACTGCTCGATTCCGGCCCTGTCACCCTCTACTGCGGCATAGATCCCAGCGCCGACAGCCTGCACGTCGGCCATCTGGTGGGAGTGCTGGTGCTGCGCCGCTTCCAGGAGGCCGGCCACCGTCCGCTGGCGCTGGTGGGCGGGGCCACGGGCATGGTCGGCGACCCCAGCGGCCGCTCCGACGAGCGCAACCTGCTCGACGCGGCCACGCTCGAGGCCAACACGGCCGGCATCCGCGCCCAGCTCGAGTCGCTGTTCGACTTCAGCGGCGACAGCGCCGCCCGCCTCGTCAACAACTACGACTGGACCCGCGACGTGACGCTGCTCGACTTCCTGCGGGACGTGGGCAAGCACATCACCGTCAACCAGATGGTGGCCAAGGACTCGGTGCGCAGCCGCATGGACGGCGACCAGGGGATCTCCTTCACCGAGTTCAGCTACATGCTGCTGCAGGCCTTCGACTACTGGTGGCAGTTCGAGCACTACGGCTGCCGGCTGCAGGTGGGCGGCTCCGACCAGTGGGGCAACATCACCGCCGGCATCGACCTCGTGCGCCGCCGCAGCGGGGAGGCGGTCCACGGGCTGACCTGGCCCCTGATGACCCGCGCCGACGGCCAGAAGTTCGGCAAGACCGCCGATCAGGCGGTGTGGCTCGATGCCGGGCGCACGCTGCCCTTCGAGTTGCACCAGTACTTCGTCAACAGCGACGACCGCGACGTCGAGCGGCTGCTGCTGCAGCTCACGCTGCTTCCGGTGGCCGAGGTTCACGAGGTCATGGCGGCCCACGCCGGCGCCCCCCACGAGCGCCGGGCCCAGCGCGCCCTGGCCGACGAGGTCTGCACGCTCGTCCACGGCGAGGCCGCCACCCGGCAGTCCGTAGTGGCCGCCGAGGTGCTGTTCGGGGATGCGGTGCTGTCCGCGGAGCGGCTGGAGGCGGTGCGCGGCATCGTGCCCGAGACCGTCGTCGGCGGCTCGGCCATCGGTGGGGACGAGGCGGTGGTGGACGTCCTGGTCGCCTCCGGTGTGTGCGCGTCGCGCTCCGACGCCCGCCGCACGATCGCGTCGGGCGGCATCCGGGTCAACGGCCGGCGGGTGGAGTCTCCATCGGCGCAGGTCGACCTGGTGGACGGACGCTACGCGCTGGTTCAGCGCGGCCGCCGCCAGCGCCACCTCCTGGTCGTGGACTGACCGAGCCCCCATAGAGCGATCTCTTGTTCGGGGCTGTCATGCGCCGCGGCACGGCGGGATCGCCCCGGTGGCGGCGTCTCGGGTCGGCTCGGTGACTGGCCGGCGGACGTATAGTTTCTGCGAGGGGCCGCAGGCCTGCGGGACGGTACCGGAGGGAAGCAGTGGGAAACGGGCGAGTGTTCACGGCCAGCGTTTGGCAGGAGGGCGAGTGGTGGATCGCCCAGGCGCTGGAGGTCGATGTGGCAAGTCAGGGCGAGTCCGCCGAGCGTGCGCTGGACAATCTCGGGGAGGCTCTGGCGCTGTACTTCGACGATCCCAGGCCCACAGCCGCACCCGAGATCCACAGGATCGAGGTCGAGGTTGGCGCCGCTTGAGCGGCTGCCATACCGCGAAGTGGCCCGCAGGCTCCGAGCGGCAGGCTTCGTGGAGGCTGGACAACGCGGCAGTCACGTCAAGTTCGTCAAGTCGGACGGACGAGGTGTCCGCACCGCGATCGTGCCTCGCCATCGTGAGGTGGCGGTAGGGACCTTGCGGAGCGTGCTGCGCCAGGCGGGACTCGACGCTGGGGAGTTCGAGCGGCTCTAGCCTGGCCGCACGGCAATCCGCCGGCGGGCCGCCCGTTCGGGAGGTTGCCGGTGCCGGTCGGGGGCGCTAGGGTCACGGGTCACCCCTGGCGGGGCCCTTCGGGCGCGGCTGGGGGTTGCAGTGTCTTCGGCGCCGCTGGCCCGGTTCGATCCGGGTCCGCAACCGGCGCAGATGCAGATTGCTTCTTGAAAACGGAAGAGACGGACGCATAGCGAGTGCGGGCGTCGGCTCGGGCTGCGTGGCTCGAGGCGATGTCCGTCAAGACATGGTCCGGCATTCGTGCCGGACCGCCCGGCGCCTCGGCGCCGGGAGAGCCGAAGCCTCCCCGCACCCAAGCGGAGAGGCCAGGCTCTCTGAACCGCAAAGCTGCCCACGTACCCGCTCCGGCGGGTCGGCAGCCGAGCAACCCGATCGATGGTCCCGGCTCCGGCCGGTTCCGGAGATCTCGACGGAGAGTTTGATCCTGGCTCAGGACGAACGCTGGCGGCGTGCTTAACACATGCAAGTCGAACGAGGCAGCGGCCTTCGGGCCGTTGTCGAGTGGCGAACGGGTGAGTAACACGTGAGAAACCTGCCCCGGAGACCGGGACAACCAGGGGAAACTCTGGCTAATACCGGATGCCCTCGGATGGTCGCATGGCCGACCGAGGAAATGCTCTGGTGCTCCGGGAGGGTCTCGCGGCCTATCAGCTAGTTGGCGGGGTAACGGCCCACCAAGGCATCGACGGGTAGCTGGTCTGAGAGGACGATCAGCCACACTGGGACTGAGACACGGCCCAGACTCCTACGGGAGGCAGCAGTGGGGAATATTGCGCAATGGGCGAAAGCCTGACGCAGCAACGCCGCGTGGGGGATGAAGGCCTTCGGGTTGTAAACCCCTTTCAGCAGGGACGAAAATGACGGTACCTGCAGAAGAAGCCCCGGCCAACTACGTGCCAGCAGCCGCGGTAACACGTAGGGGGCAAGCGTTGTCCGGATTTATTGGGCGTAAAGAGCTCGTAGGCAGTTGCGTAAGTCGGATGTGAAAACTCAGGGCTCAACCCGGAGACGCCATTCGATACTGCGCTGACTAGAGTCCGGTAGGGGAGCATGGAATTCCTGGTGTAGCGGTGAAATGCGCAGATATCAGGAGGAACACCAGTAGCGAAGGCGGTGCTCTGGGCCGGAACTGACGCTGAGGAGCGAAAGCGTGGGTAGCGAACAGGATTAGATACCCTGGTAGTCCACGCCGTAAACGTTGGGCACTAGGTGTGGGGCCTACTTAACGGGTTCCGTGCCGTAGCTAACGCATTAAGTGCCCCGCCTGGGGAGTACGGCCGCAAGGCTAAAACTCAAAGGAATTGACGGGGGCCCGCACAAGCGGCGGAGCATGTTGCTTAATTCGAGGCAACGCGAAGAACCTTACCTGGGTTTGACATGCACAGAAAAGCCATAGAGATATGGTGTCCTTCGGGGCTGTGCGCAGGTGGTGCATGGCTGTCGTCAGCTCGTGTCGTGAGATGTTGGGTTAAGTCCCGCAACGAGCGCAACCCTTGTCCTATATTGCCAGCACGTAAAGGTGGGGACTTGTAGGAGACTGCCGGGGTCAACTCGGAGGAAGGTGGGGACGACGTCAAGTCATCATGCCCCTTATGCCCAGGGCTGCAAACATGCTACAATGGCCGGTACAAAGGGCTGCTATACCGCGAGGTTGAGCGAATCCCATAAAGCCGGTCTCAGTTCGGATTGGAGTCTGCAACTCGACTCCATGAAGTCGGAGTCGCTAGTAATCCCGGATCAGCAATGCCGGGGTGAATACGTTCCCGGGCCTTGTACACACCGCCCGTCACACCACGAAAGTTGGCAACACCCGAAGTCAGTGGCCTAACCCCTCGGGGAAGGAGCTGCCGAAGGTGGGGTTGGCGATTGGGGTGAAGTCGTAACAAGGTAGCCGTACCGGAAGGTGCGGCTGGATCACCTCCTTTCTAAGGAGCATGATCTCAACGGTCGGCTGGCCACCTAGGCCAGTTGTCAGTTGAGTGCTTCCAGTTAAGGCACTCGCTTGTCCGTCTCTTCCGCTTTGAGGAAGTGGTCTCCGCATCACTCCTTACGGGCGCGCTGGACTCTGGCAGAGTCAAACGACACTTCCGAGTCTCTATCGCCCCATGGAACGCCTCTTGAGAATTGCATAGCGAGCACGAGCATCTTTCGTAAGATGCAATAGAAAATGAAACCCAAGCTACTAAGAGCCAACGGTGGATGCCTTGGCACTGACTACCGATGAAGGTCGTGAGAGGCTGCGAAAAGCCGCGGGGAGCTGCCTACTAAGCTTCGATCCGCGGATGACCGAATGGGGAAACCCGGCACTCGTAATGGAGTGTCACTGCCACCTGAACACATAGGGCGGCTAGAGGGAACCGGGTGAACTGAAACATCTAAGTAACCCGAGGAAAGGAAAGCAACAGCGACTCCCTGAGTAGCGGCGAGCGAAACGGGAAGAGCCTAAACTCAGATGGTGGAAAGCCTGGCGGCGTTGCCATCTGGGGGTTGTGGGAACCGATTGGGGGAGCGCCAGATCTCCCACAGAGTTACAAAGACAGTGGGTAGTGGAATCGCTCTGGAAAGGCGAGCCACAGAGGGTAACGGCCCCGTACACGAAACTCATCTGTCCTCTGATCGTGTCTCCCGAGTAGCGCCGGATCCGGGAAAGCCGGCGTGAATCTGCGAGGACCACCTCGTAAGGCTGAGTATAAGTCAGTGACCGATAGTGAACTAGTACCGTGAGGGAAAGGTGAAAAGCACCCCGGGAGGGGAGTGAAATAGTACCTGAAACCGTTGGTTTACAAGCAGTCAGAGTGTCGCCACCATCACTATCTTCGGATGACCTTGGTGGTCACGATGGCGTGCCTTTTGAAGAATGAGCCTGCGAGTTACGGTGTGTGGCGAGGTTAACCCGTGAGGGGAAGCCGGAGCGAAAGCGAGTCTGAACAGGGCGTTCAGTCGCATGCTGTAGACCCGAAGCCGAGTGATCTAGCCATGGGCAGTGTGAAGCGGGGGTAAGACCCCGTGGAGGCGCGAACCCACTTCGGTTGAAAACGGAGGGGATGACCTGTGGTTAGGGGTGAAAGGCCAATCAAACTCGGTGATAGCTGGTTCTCCGCGAAATGTATTTAGGTGCAGCGTCGCATGTTCAGCCGTGGAGGTAGAGCACTGGATGGGCTAGGGGCCCCACAAGGTTACTGACCCCAACCAAACTCCGAATGCCACGGCTCCAGAGTGCGGCAGTGAGTCCTCGGGGGATGAGCTTCGATGGACAAAAGGGAAACAGCCCAGACCGCCGGTTAAGGCCCCTAATTCTGTACTAAGTGGTAAACGATGTGGGATTGCCCAGACAGCCAGGAGGTTGGCTTAGAAGCAGCCACCCTTGAAAGAGTGCGTAACAGCTCACTGGTCGAGTGGCCCTGCGCGGACAATGTAACGGGGCTTAAGTACAGAGCCGAAACTGCGGATGTCTGTGAAAACAGGCGTGGTAGCGGAGCGTCGATCTTGGTGTGAAGCGCCGGTGTGAACCGGCGTGGACCGTGGTCGAGTGCGAATGCAGGTATGAGTAGCGAAAGAGGGGTGAGAAACCCCTCCACCGGAAGTCCAAGGGTTCCTGGGGAAGGCTAATCCTCCCAGGGTAAGTCGGGAGCTAAGGCGAGGCCGATAGGCGTAGTCGATGCACAACCGGTTGATATTCCGGTACCACCAAGTGCGCGTCCATGCAAAAGCGAGATTGCTAAGAGGATGCCTTGCGCCCCATGAAGGGGCAATAGGTCGAATCGACCCATCTCGTGGCTGCAAGCAATGCGGGGACACAGTAAGGCAGGTGAGCCCAGGCGATGGTTGTCCTGGGGTAAGCGTGTAGGAGGAGGACCAGGCAAGTCCGGGCCTCATGAACTCTGAGACGCGACGCCGAACCGCTACAGGTGAAGTCACTGATCCTATACTGTCGAGAAAAGCCGCTAGCGAGCTCACTCGGTGCCCGTACCCCAAACCAACTCAGGTGGACAGGTAGAGAATACCAAGGTGATTGGGTGAACTATGGTTAAGGAACTCGGCAAATTGCGTCCGTAACTTCGGGAGAAGGACGACTTCAATAGGGTGACGGCCCTTAGCGGCCCGAGCTCGAAGGAGTGACACAGACCAGGGGGAAGCGACTGTTTACTAAAAACACAGCAGCGTGCGAAGCCGCAAGGCGATGTATACGCTGTGACGCCTGCCCGGTGCTGGAAGGTTACGGGGAAAGGTTAGCCTTCGGGCGAAGCTTTGAACCTAAGCCCCAGTAAACGGCGGCCGTAACTATAACGGTCCTAAGGTAGCGAAATTCCTTGTCGGGTAAGTTCCGACCTGCACGAATGGCGTAACGACTTCCCCACTGTCTCAACCATAGACCCAGCGAAATTGAAGTACGAGTAAAGATGCTCGTTAGCTGCAGAAGGACGGAAAGACCCCGTGCACCTTTACTACAGTCTGGTATTGGTTTTTGGTATAGGTTGTGTAGGATAGGTGGGAGACTTGGAAGCAAGGGCGCCAGCTCTTGTGGAGTCAACCTTGAAATACCACCCTTCCTATGCTGGGAATCTAACCTAGATCCGTTATCCGGATCAGGTACAGTGCCAGATGGGTAGTTTGACTGGGGCGGTCGCCTCCCAAAAAGTAACGGAGGCGCCCAAAGGTTCCCTCAGCCTGGTCGGCCATCAGGCGTTGAGTGCAATGACACAAGGGAGCTTGACTGCGAGACGTACATGTCGAGCAGGTGCGAAAGCAGGGCATAGTGATCCGGCGGTTGCGTGTGGAAGCGCCGTCGCTCAACGGATAAAAGGTACGCCGGGGATAACAGGCTCATCTTCCCCAAGAGTCCATATCGACGGGAAGGTTTGGCACCTCGATGTCGGCTCATCGCATCCTGGGGCTGAAGCAGGTCCCAAGGGTTGGGCTGTTCGCCCATTAAAGCGGTACGCGAGCTGGGTT
>Ga0209022_1000545_pt1 | contig 47225 bp, 44 predicted proteins | sample PinacodermPK_FD_187300 | JGI IMG/M metagenome (GOLD analysis project Ga0209022, IMG submission 187300) | Host-associated microbial community of the marine sponge Aplysina aerophoba from Gulf of Piran - sponge pinacoderm, lysed by proteinase... | ecosystem: Host-associated > Porifera > Sponge >...
AGAGTACCTATTAAAACTGAATTATCACAAAGATGCTCGGATTATTTCATCTCCTGTTACCTATGGTCTAATTGTCACACTTCAGGTACCCCAAACTGTTAACTTATCAATCTGCAACGAACTACGCGCCCGGATTGAAGATGGAGTTGAAATTAGTACCTGATGTAAGTATGATTAGAACAATTATTAACAGAAAAAGAAAACTCATAATTGAAATCATGAGCTATAAGTTGTAGGACCGTTTGAATTTTTCTTTTAAATATACTGTGAATATCAATAAACCTATGAACGGGAATAACTTTGTTGCATTTAATTATCCCTTGCTAAGCGAGCGTTATTAGGCAATCCTTTAGGGATCAAAGATGATTTACTAGGATTGGCAGATTCATTGTTTGGTACTGTAGAAAATTAGTGGACTCTTCAGGAAAGCACCTAGGTTCAGAGGCGAATTATGAACAAACAAACCTTCCTTCAGTGTGGCTGTCAACCTGACTTTCAGGAAGCTTAAAATATACTAATACTCTTTAAAACAGAAGGATTCTGAAAAGCATGGTACGAAGAATGAATGTTAAAGATGCAGTTTTACAGGTACTAAAATTAGCTGGAGAGCCTCTTAATGCCAATGAGATCACCAAGCAAATTATAAGTTTCGGCTTGTGGTCAAGTGATGGCAAAACCCCTGAATCTACTGTCGGTGCACATATTTATATGGATATTAAAGAGCATGGCAACCAATCGCCCTTTGTAAAAGTTGCACCTAATACATTCTTTCTCAGGGAACTAGTGAAAATTCCTATAGTTGACACAAAGGAAATAGATTTGAGCACTTCGAATCGATCTACTAAGCAATATTCTTTTGGAGATGCCGCTGAAAAGGTTCTGGACCAATTTGCCAATGGGAATTCAATGCATTACCGAGATATTACTATAAAGGCAATTAATCAAGGATGGCTGAATCCATCCGGCAAGACTCCCGAAGCAACCATGTGTGCTCAATTGGGAATAGAAATCAAACGGGCAAAAAACAGAGGTGAACCCGGAAGATTTGTCCACACATCACCTGGACATTACAGCCTCATAAAATGGAAGGAAACAATGGGACACACTTCTCAATATTCTTTTCTGGATGCCGCTGAAAAGGTTCTGGACCAATTTGCCAATGAGAATGCAATGCATTACCGAGATATTACAAAAAGGGCATTGGATCAGGGCTGGTTAAAAACATCAGGTAAGACTCCAGAATCAAGCATGAGTTCACTATTGTTAACAGAAATTAAACAGGCAAAAGTCAGGGGTGAACCCGGAAGATTTGTTCAAACGGCACGCGGTTATTACAGCCTCGTAAAATGGCAAGAAAAAATTATGAAAAAAACGTCCCAATATTCTTTTCTAGATGCCGCAGAAAAAGTTCTAGAACAATTTGGTTATGGGAATTCAATGCATTACCGAGATATTACAAAAAGGGCACTGGAACAGAGCTGGTTGAAAACATCCGGTAAGACTCCAGAATCAACCATGTGTGCACAATTGTTAACAGAAACCAAACGGGCAAAAGCCAGAGGTGAGCCCGGCAGATTTGTTCAGACGGCACGCGGTTATTATAGCCTAACTAAATGGCAAGGAACAAACCTAGGTCATCAAATTTCGCAGCATAATCAAAAGATCCAAAAAAAGTTACTGTCCAAGCTGATTGCCCTTAGCCCGTCTCAATTTGAAGAGATTGTTAAGCAGCTACTTGCTAAGCTTGGTTTTGAAAGCACTGAGGTTACCAAGCGTTCAGGAGACGGTGGTATTAATGTTCGTGGTACGCAAATGATCAGTGATGTGATAAGAATAAAATTGTCTGTACAGGCAAAACGCTTGAAAGGCAATATTCCAAGACAAACAGTTCAACAGTTTCGTGGTAGCCTTGGGGCACATGAACAAGGGTTGATAATCACCACGAGCGACTTCAGTCCAAGTGCCAAAAAAGAAGCCGTTCAGCTAGGTAAATCACCCGTGAATCTCATGAATGGCGAACAGCTGGTTACACACCTTGTGGAAAACAACATCGGTGTTAACCGCAATTCCCACGACATTTTCGAACTAGATGAACTACCGACGACTTAATCCAATAGCGGTTTTGATATCAAGTGACTGAAGTTAAGGTATAGCAAAGAAACTTTACAAATACCTCATTGAATTGGTAGCCAATCTTACCTGTGGCGTTCAAGTTTGAATACCAAAACTGGCCATAACTTTGGACTTGTTCAATTGATATTGACACCAACTAAATGGACACTTATGATTGTTCCTTCAGCGACTTCAATCTTCCAAGCCGGAATCCAACTGGGTCAAAAGGGAAAGCAGTATCTGAAATTCTTAAGACTGAACGAAGGAAAGAGGAGAGGTCAATGAGGTGAGAAGATGAAAAGTTTTTCAAATTCAAAACAGGACGGGTGAAAATATTGAAATTAATTGAGCTCCGCATAAACTTGGGGAATTATATACTTAAGTGACCATTTTTCCCAGAACCCCGATGAACAGAGGGCGAATCAAATCCTTGACAGTTAAGAATTAAAATACTAATATAGGTATTGTCTGTGTTCTTTAGTCTTCTTTCTTTTCTTTAGATTCAAAACACATACAGGTGGAATTGGTAGGGCTGGCGGGATTCGAACCCGCAAGCCGGTGGGTTAGCACCAGCAAACCCGAATGACAGTCGGGGGTGTCTACCAATTTCGCCACAGCCCCTTAATTCCATAAACATTATATACTCATTAACAAATAAGGGCACGTCTAATTATTCTAAATTAGGTAATTTCTCACATTTTATCCTCTAAGTCATTTTTCTTGAACTTTTGTTTGGTGTTGTGATTCACTCGAATCAAGCAATACAAGAGTTCTTTTTGATGAATTATGGTAATCGATAAATGGAACAAAGAAGCCTGTTTGAAGAAGACCGGCAACTCGCAACCCTGGCGGAATTCAACACCCTTGAACGGATCAAGGAATGGGTCGACTGGGACCGGTTCAATCCGATCTTGGAAGAAGTTTTCGGCTCGCCTCATCTGCGTGGTCCTGGCCGTCCTGTGTGGGATCATATGATGATGTTTCGTGCCATTGTGTTGGGCATTATGTATTCCCTGAGAGACCGTTAGTTGCAATAGATGTTGTTGGACAGGACCTCGTTCAAGATGTGTGTGTGGCTTCAGAGCAAGGATCAGGTTCCGAGTCAGAAAACAATCTGGAAATATCGTGATCATCTAGTCCGGATGTGGGCTTCGGATGCCTTGTTTGATGCTTTCAAGGAGCAACTGCGGGATTGTGGTTATCAGTTGCAGGTCGGGACCTTGGTGGATTCAACCATGATTCCTGTTCCCCGCCAGCGGAACAGTCGGGAAGAGAATAGTGCGGTTAAGAATGGCCGGATACCGAAGGTCTGGGAAGAGGAACCAAACAAATGACGGCAAAAGGACACGGATGCTCGGTGGACCACGAAGCATGGCATGACCCCTTTTGTGGCGACACGAACCGTGTTGCGGTTGACACGGAGACGCAATTGATCGATCAGTGGCAGATGACGGCGGTCAACGTTCATGATCGCCGGATGTTGGAGTCTGTGCTGGCCGCTAAGCCAGCAGGAGATTCTCAGTTGTGGGTGGACAGTGGCTATCGTTCGCAGGAGTTGGCCAAGGCGTTACGGGAACGAGGGTATAAGCCTCGGATTGTCTTTAAGGCGCAACGTGGCACGAAGTTGAACGCCCGTCAGGTTCAGCTGAACCCGGCGTATTCTCTATCCCGCGCACGAGTGGAGCACGTGTTTGGTTCCATGCACAATGACATGCCGGAGTCGGTGATGCGGTGTGTTGGGAAGGTTCGGGCTCAGAGTTGGGTCGGGCTACGGAACTTGTGTTATAATATTAAACGGTATTGTTATTTGGCGACGGTCACCGAGGTCTAATCAAGCCGAGGTCTCATCACAGGGCGGCGTGTGGCTGGACCGTCTCAAAGTAGGGATAAGTGTGTGCTTGTGGTGCAAAAATGATGAAAATGTGTCAATTGTTACCCTTTGGGGAAGATAATCGGAATGAGTTGAGACATTCGGGGCGAAATTTGGCAAAAATTTTCCAAGGATAAAACAGGCTATTTCTATTTTTGGAGATAAATAGAGGTGCCCTATAAAAAATCAGGAATTCATAAATAATTGTTGCAATTGTTGCCCATAAGAATTCCCTAAATTTGACACTGAATTAGATAGAGTTTTCTGAGGTTATCGGTTGTTAAATATAAATCCAATAAAGTTCAGAAGAATTTGAGCCGCAAGTATTGGGGTGCTCTCACTCGGGTCATAAGCAGGTGCCACTTCCACAAGATCAACACCAACAACACGTCCTTGCTTGGTAAGACCTTGTAAAATTTCTAACACCTCATAATAACTAAAACCACCATGACTTGGAGTTCCCGTTCCTGGGGCAATGGAAGGACAAAAGGCGTCAATATCAATCGAAACATAATAGCGAACGCCTTTGGGTATTCGATCAAGCACTTGATGAAGTCCCAATTTACGAATTTGCCTGACAGAAAGAATATCGGAACCTCTAGACCGGGCATCCTCATAACCTTCTTTGGAAGTTGATGATACGTTGCGAATACCAAGTTGAGTCATTCCCATAATGTAGTTTTTTTCAATCGCACGACGCATTGGATTGCCATGACCTTCGGTTACCCCATGACGTTCGTTCACAAAATCAAGGTGAGCATCAATTTGAACGAGGTGCATTGAGCCCTTATCCGAACAATCTTTCTCAAAAGCTCGAATACAGGGAATGTTGACCGAATGATCCCCACCAAGGATAATTGGCAAAGCTTGAGCCGCAAGTATTTTTTCAACTCCCAGAGCAATGTTGTCATGACTCGCTATGGTCTTTGTATGAATGATGTCTGCATCACCGATATCAACAATCTTGATATCTTCGCCAAGGTATGTGGCATCATCCTCGTGATCATATGCACCTGCATGACCAAAACTAAACAAGGTTGATGCTTCACGGATTGCTCGAGGCCCGAAACGGGAACCAGAACGGTATTGACCGCCTGAGTCAAATGGTGCGCCGAGAATAGCAACATGGGCGTTAATGGCTTCCCAATTTTCGACATAAGGATACTTACCAAATGTTGATATCCCGACAAAAGGGAGGTTTAAGCGACCAGATTCATAACCATGTTTGATCATAAGATAATTCTCCTGAGGATTAAGTTTTTCGACAATAAAATAATTTCACAATTTGCAATCAAGTTGAATGAATTATAAATATTATGCTACTAGAAACACATCCAAACACTCAAAAGTTGCATATGACAGTTCCAGCCAAAGATTTGTTATCCAAAGAGAAGGGAATTGAACAGATCGCCGACAATGATTTTCTGCTTCGTATACACCGTGCCATCAGTTGGGTCGACAAAGCACAAAGTTTAGGAGGTGATGATGATATTCAATTTCTATGCTATTGGATCGCTTTCAATGCGGCTTATTCAAAGAAAGATTTTGAAGGTACAGAAAAAAAAGTGCAACGCGACTATTTTAACAAAATTAGCGAACTTGATACTGAGAATAGACTGTACAATACTATTTGGGAAATTTTCCCGAGTCAAATCCGAAACCTTATGAATTGTAAGTATATATTTAGCCCGTTTTGGGAATATCAAGAGGGCAAAATCTCGGAGGAGAAATGTAACAATAAATTTTCAATTGATAAAAAACAATTTTATCACGCTTTTAATACACAGAAAACTGGTGATGTCTTATCAACCGTGTTCAGAAGGCTTTATGTACTTCGTAATCAATTGTTTCATGGCTCGGCTACGTATAAGAGCAGTAAAAACAGAGAGCAGGTAACTATTAGCACCGCATTGGTTAATGAATTAGTTCCAGTTTGTATTGATGTGATGCTTGATAATTACAAAGTGGATTGGGGCAACCCCTTGTATCCCGTCGTTGAAAAGTAAATTCCTATCATCAACAGGTTTGTTTAATGGAAGAAAAAATCTCCCAAATCTTGTTGCCTTAAGAAGATTAGTAACAAAGTTCAGGAAAGTAGTTTATGGGATATAGAATTGCTGTAGCAGGTGCAACGGGAAATGTTGGCCGGGAGATGCTCAATATACTGTCTGAAAGGCAGTTTCCAGTTGATGATATAGCGGCTTTGGCCTCAAGCCGTTCTGTGGGTGAGTCAGTTGATTTCGGCTCACAGCATTTGGGCGTTCAAGACTTGGCAGAATTTGACTTTGCCGGATGGGATATCGCTTTATTCGCCGTCGGCTCAGAGGCCACTGAATTATATGCTCCACTCGCTACGAAAGCCGGTTGCATCGTGATTGATAATTCGTCTCTTCACCGTTATGACCCGGACATTCCACTTATCGTACCCGAAGTTAACCCCGATGAAATCGCGAACTATAAAAATCGTAATATCATTGCTAACCCAAACTGTTCAACGGCCCAAATGGTCGTTGCCTTGAAGCCACTCCATGACCATGCGAATATTGAACGCGTGGTCGTCGCCACTTACCAATCTGTATCTGGTTCTGGTAAAGCCGCAATGGATGAATTATGGGACCAAACCAAAGCGTTATTTGCGCATGGTGAATCAGTTGACCCGAAGGAATACCCTAAACAGATAGCGTTCAACGTTATACCTCATATAGATCGGTTTATGGATGATGGTTTTACTCGCGAAGAATGGAAAATGGACGTTGAAACCAAAAAAATTATTGACCCATCCATCAAAGTGAATGCAACATGTGTCCGAGTTCCCGTTTTTGTTGGTCACTCGGAAGCTATTTCTGTTGAGTTCTCCCACCCAATCAGTGTTGAAGAAGCTCACGAAATTCTTAGAGTTTCGCCCGGATTAATGGTTGTTGATGAGCATAAGGACGGCGGCTATATCACACCCATGGACTGTATCGGTCAATATGCAACTTACGTCAGCCGACTCAGAAAGGACAATACGGTCGAAAATGGTCTCAGTTTTTGGTGTGTGGCAGATAATTTACTCAAAGGCGCTGCCTTAAACGCTGTGCAAATCGCTGAACTGCTTGGTCGACGGGTCCTCAAAAAAGGAAACTAACTGCACACGACTCAATGGCATCTTGACGAGGGGGTGAAGATTGTCGAATCAAGATATGAGAACCCATGCCTGTAACGACAGGGTCGCGGCAATTGAACTTGCTTCAGTCGTGAACGACGTTGAATTAGTTCAGGGAGAAATATTCCAGTCTGGAGTACCGGCCGCAAACCTTTATAGTCACCCCAATATGGAAAACGCCTGCCAACTTCTCTTCGGGCAAGATTTTCGAGTTCTAGAAACTCGCGATGGCTGGTGCTTTGGTCAGATTCTTGCCGATGGTTATGTTGGCTATATACAGCAATTAGATTTAGTAAAATTTGAACCTCCAACCCATTGGGTAACAAACTTGGGAAGTGGGCTGTACAAACAGGGTGATTTAAAAGCTCCCCTAATAAGTTGGTTACCAATGGGCTCAATGGTGGCGGTTGATAGCGTGGATATTGATTTTGCTTGCTTAAGGAATGGGCTTTTTGTCCCAAGGGCTCATCTTTCACGAATCAATGCTTATGACCGAAGTTTTATACGCGTTGCCCAAAAATTTATTGGGTGCCCTTATTTGTGGGGCGGCCAAACTCTTTTGGGTATTGATTGCTCCGGGTTAGTCCAAGTCGCATTGCATGCGTGCGGTATTCAATGCCCTCGAGATAGTGACCAACAAGTGGAAGAACTTGGAACATTCTTATCCCCAAAGGCTAGACCTGACCGGGGATACCTTGCTTATTGGAAAGGGCACATTGGGATTATGCTTGATGAAACTAATTTACTGCATGCTAATGCACATACTATGAATGTGATTATTGAACCCCTCAGTGAGGTAACCGACAGGATAAAAAAGGCTAATAATGATATTTTAATTGGCTATAAAGACCTTAGCTGATCAGGCTTAATCGCTTCTTGTCCAACACTTTCAAGACTTGCTTGAGGTTGTTGCCGCGTTTGAGAATCTTCCCATTCATAGACTTGACCTGATATAAGGCGTCCCTTCCAGCCAAGGATGGATGTTTTTCGATTTGATAAAGGGGAACTTCAGCGGTTCTACGAAACACCGAGAAAACGGCAAATGTGCTCAGGTGAGAGATCCCGTAATCGCGCCAAATCCCGTTAGCGACCATTTGACCATAAAGCTGCAGAATGCTATTCAATTCTGAGCGATTGAATGACACAATCTGGACGTTCGTTGTATTTGAGTGAGTCTTACTGTTTCTAAATTTAGCGAGATTATGAACTGACATTAACGCAATGGTATCATGACTATGAGGAATAAACCGAACATTTGAACAAATATTTGTAACAATGACTGATGCATCATTAGAACAATTTTAATCCTTATTAGCAAGTCCAAAAGTACAAAATTTTTGAAGTTGAAAATAGAAGTTTCGTAGCGATGCCAGAATTAAGAAACATTCACGCCTACATATCCGTCTCAATAGCCTATTGCACCTTTATGCTTACTGATGGAGCATTGCGAATGGTTCTTTTATTGCATTTTCACACTCTTGCATTTACCCCCGTTCAGTTGGCCTATCTTTTTTTATTGTACGAGTTTGCGGGGATGGTTTCCAATTTGTATGCAGGTTGGATAGGAACAAAATTCGGAACAGCTCGGACTCTTTTTTTGGGGATGATTTTACAAGTCGTTGCATTACTCATTTTAGCACAACTTAATCCGAATTGGTCGGTGGTTCTTTCCGTTGGATTTATTATGGTTTTGCAGGGTATGTCAGGAGTTGCAAAAGATTTAACCAAGAACAGTTCCAAAAGTACCATTAAATTTATAACCACAAATAACCAGGAAGGACTGTTTAAATGGACAGCTCGCCTGACAGGATCAAAAAATGCTGTGAAAGGAATTGGTTACTTACTCGGGGCATTTTTACTTGGAATTGTTGGATTCCAAACAGCTCTTTTATTGATGGCCGCAGTTCTAGCCATAACAACTTTGGGGGTGATTATTTTCACAATACCCAATCTTCCGACTGGTGATGTTAAAACAAAGTTGAGGGAAGTGTTTTCCAAGAGTCGAAATATCAAACGCTTATCGCTGGCTCGCTTATTTTTGTTTAGTGCTCGGGATGTATGGTTTGTCGTTGGGGTTCCGATTTATTTCTTTGAAGTTCTGTCAGATGGAACCATAGAGGGTGATCAAATTGCCTGCTTAATTGTAGGATTATTCACTGGATTTTGGATTGTGGGCTATGGTGTGATACAGTCGATTTCACCGCACTTTTTCAAATACGAGCGGTTGCCTATTCTGGCGTTAATCAGCCATACGAAAAAGTATGTGCTGTATCTTTTTATTGTCTTGTTCATACTCGGTAATTTGGTATATTTTACGAATATGCCTTCATCATGGTTGACCCTATCCCTCACGCTGGGTTTAATCATTTTTGGTATTGTTTTTGCAATCAATTCGGCCATCCATTCATATCTGATTTTGGCATTTTCTGATTCCTCGCGTGTCTCACTTGATGTTGGGTTTTATTATATGGCTAATGCTAGTGGACGCTTGTTAGGAACTTTTTTATCTGGTTTGAGCTTTCAACTCGGTGGGATTACTTTATGTCTCTTTACAGCTGGGCTAATGGCCCTCATATCATGGGTTGTTACTTTATGGCTCAGCCCGTCTGGATTGGACATAGACAATAGGATATAACATGCGTGATTTCCAAATTCCCAATCGTTCAATGGTTTGTGCTGCCAATGGAATGTGTGCGACTTCCCATCCTATTGCTGCTCAAACAGCAATAAAGATTTTAAATCAAGGTGGTAACGCAGTCGATGCCGCGGTATCAGCAGCAATCCTTTTAGGTTTTTGCGAACCGCAATCGACTGGTATCGGCGGCGATTGCTTTGCCCTTATTAATTCCCCTGGAAGTGAAGAAATTCTCTCCATTAATGGATCGGGTCGAGCACCAAAAGGGATTGATGCAGAAAAAATTAGGTCAGAGGGCAGAAATATCATTGATCCCAATCATCCTGAAGCGGTAACCATTCCAGGTGCTGTTGATGCGTTTTGTACTATGGTAAATAATCACGGACAACTTGGACTCGAAGCAGTATTGGAACCAGCAATTCAATATGCTGAGGAAGGAGTCCCTGTTTCACCTCGTGTTGCTAGGGACTGGCTCAATGATCAATCAGTTCTGAAAGGAAAAGCGTCTCAGTTTTACCTGCAAAATGGGAAAGTTCCCAAAGTTGGGGACGTGTTCCGCGCTCCTATGCAAGCGGAAGTCCTCAAGAAAATTGCCAAGCATGGACGGTCTGCATTTTATGAAGGCGAAATCGCTCAGGATATGGTTGATACTCTTCAAGCGCATGGCGGTGTGCACACCCTCAGCGATTTTGCCAACGCCAAAGCCGATTACACTCATGTTATCAGTAATGATTACAGAGGCTATGAAATTATTGAACAACCGCCAAATGGCCAAGGTGCCATGGCACTATTAATCTTGAATATTCTGAAGAACTTTAATTTGGAAGCAATGAATCCGCTTGGTATAGAGCGAACACATCTTGAACTTGAAATTGCCAAAATAGCAATGCATGCCCGAAACCGCATTATTGCAGACCCAGACTATACTCAAGAACTTGATCACATGTTGGACTTAAATGTGGCTACACAACTTGCTGGACAGGTCAAACCTAATCAAGTAATTGCTGACGTTGGGTACACGACACATAGTGCCTTACACAAGGATACAATCTACATAACTGTTGTAGATTCTAATTCCATGTCAGTATCGTTGATTTATTCAATTTTTCATGGGTTTGGCTCAGGGATTGCTTCCGACAAGTACGGGATTTTGTTTCATAATCGTGGAGCTGGATTTAACCTTATACCTGACCATCCAAACGAGATAGCCCCGCAAAAAAGGCCATTGCATACAATCATTCCGGCAATGGTTCGAAAAGATGGAAAAGTCATAATGTCTTTTGGGGTAATGGGCGGACAATATCAAGCCGTTGGTCATGCTCGGTTCTTGACCAATATGTTTGATTATGAAATGGATATCCAGCAAGCGCTTGATTTCCCGAGATGCTTTTATGACGAGGGTCTATCGCTTCTTGAAAAGGGTTTCCCTTCTGACATCAGACAAAAACTTGCGAACATTGGGCATCAGGTTGCGATACCGCAAGATCCACTTGGAGGTGGGCAAGGGATCCATATAGATCACCAAAGGGGAGTTCTTATTGGGGGGTCTGATCCACGTAAAGATGGATGTGCTTTAGGCTATTGAATTGAGTTAGTTGAGTTGGAAGCCGGGTTCATATCGGTCATTATTGAGTTTCCCAAACAAAGAATCGACTCCTGGATGCGAAATCGGGTGACCGGATTCATCAATAACTAGATTTTGCTCCGATACATAAGCGATATAATAACGCTCATCATTCTCAGCGAGAAGCGAATAGTAAGGTTGTTCTTTTTTCGGGCGAATTTCTTCGGGGATTGATTGCCACCACTCTTCGGTATTGGCAAATTCAGGATCAATATCAAAAACAACTCCACGAAATGGGAAGCGACGGTGTTTAACGATTTGTCCTATAGAAAATTTAGCTTCGGCAAAAATCAAAGGTTGGTCTCCTAATTCGTATATCTTAAGTTTAGACAAATCACATTGAAGTATCGGTTATAAAGTATGACTCACAATAATTTGAAACTCTTATACTGCAAATAACTAGAGATAGAATAATATCAATATAATCAAATTACAAAAAAAATTTATTTGTAATTATTATCACTCAAAGAAACGTTAAGGATAAATCGGAGATATCAAATGGCTTATAAAGTTAACTTCTTGGTTGTTGAGGATAATGCCAACGAACGGAGTTCAATTGTGGAAGACTTAAACGAAATGTTTAATTCCAATGAAAACTATGAGGTGGGTATCATCAATGAGGCATCAAATGAAGCCCAGGCAATGGATATTATTAGCAAGAATTTCATTGATATCCTTATTCTTGATAATAACATTCCAGAAAAACCAGGTAAGGTGGCTCGCTACCGGGGACAAGAAATTATTAAGCAGTTGCGTGATACCGGGAATAACCTTCCTGTTCTCGTCATAACAGGACTTGAGGATATTGCACCAGAGGGAAGCCGAGAAGCAAATATAATGGGAAAGGCACTCGTTGACTTTATTCAAAAACCATACAATCCCGAAGTCATGATTTCACGGGTTAAGTCTTTGATGGTTAACTATCATAAAGCCGGTGGCCAAGTCAGAATAGGACAATGGAATTTCTGTCCGAGCCGAGAAATATTAGACCCGGCAGATGGCAACGGTAGTCGCGTCTACCTATCACCTATACTCAGCCGCTTTCTGAACTATTTATATCTCAATCGTAATCGCGAAATGTCGCTACAAGATATTTATCAGGATGTTTGGGGGTTTAATGACCCGACGGGAGGTCATACCATTCAGACCCATATATATCGGCTTCGGAACGTTCTTGAGGATAAAGATCACGAATTGATTAAAACGGTCAGTAATGGCTATAAACTTGTTCTTTGAATGGCATTGTAGCTGAACCTTCAAGAATAGTAACAGCGGATAAATATGGAATTGTCGCCTCACAAGCAATCAGCTGAATCGAAAATAATCTGTGTAAAGGCATTGGTTGTTGAAGATGACACTGAGCAATTAAAAGCTTTGGTTAAATTGTTGAAATCACCTAAGCGGTTTGCTGATTTTCATGTGACTGAAGTTCTTGAAGCCAAGTTTGGGTATCGTGCCGAAAACATTCTTGCTCAACACAAAGATGACATAGACATTATTATTCTTGATGATCGGTTACCGATGAAACCAGGCAATCGTGACCGGCATATAGGCTTGAAGATCGCTGATTACGCACGGGGTAAAGGGATCACGTGTCCGATAATCTTCTACACGGGTACGGTTGATACCAATAAAGAAATGGACAGGTTTATGAATGGGTTGATTAAAATAAATGATTTAGTACCTAAAGCCCAAGGATTGGGATTTTTGACAACGGTCATTGAAAAGCAGTTAAAGGTCTATCATGGAGTAGCCAGCTGACGGCTAAACCCTTCTAGGGTTGCTTTTTCACTGGAGGTTCTTGTCTTATTCTGGATTGAACTGACGAATCAGCTTGCTGATTTGATTGGCAATCGCCTGACCAACCCGTAACACTTGGTTTTCATTAAATGGCGAAGAAATGACTGAAATCCCTGTGGATGGAATCGGTGTGGGTATGGTCAAGGCTGATAAATTAAAGAGATTACTTAACCGAGTATTCCGTAACGCCAGTAGATTTTGTTGAACATAATAATCGGGCTCGTTTATTATGCGCTCTTTTAATGGCGGTAAAATAGGGCATGTTGGCAGGAGAAGGGCATCATAACCGGCTGTTTCTTGGTAAAACAAATCACGTAATGTCTTAAGCTTTTGCCAAGCCCGAACAAAATCTGCACCTGAATATCTCTTCCCAGTGAGAAACCGCTCTTGAATACGAGCAAACATGGTATTGGGGTTAGCTTCTATGGTTTCACCCCACTGGGAATAAGCCTCGGTCCCGTATAAGCAACCGGCGAGTTCATTGGCTTCATCAATTACTGGTAGTGATTTATAGGCTATTGTTGCTCCGTTGTGACTAAGTTGTGATATTACATGATTAAAACCCTCCTCTGGTTGTGATTGGATATATTCAAGTGTAGAAGCTTGGGGAACTAAAAAAGTACATCGGCTAATCTCAACACCACGAAGATTGATAGGGGATTTTTGAACCATAATTGAAAATATTTGAGCCGCATCCTCAACAGTTCGACATAAAGGTCCTACCGTATCAAAACTATTACACAGGGGAATAACCCCTGTTAACGGGATGAGGCTATGTGTTGTTTTTAACCCAACCAGATCATTCCAACAGGCCGGAACTCTGACTGAACCGCCAGTGTCTGAGCCAATGCCTATCGCGGCCATTTTAAAAGCAACAGATGCCGCTGCACCTGATGAAGAACCCCCTGGAACAACATTGTCATCATTGATACAAGGAGGAGTGGCAGTGATAGGGTTAAATCCAAGACCAGAAAAAGCAAGCTCGCTCAGATGAGTTTTGCCAAGGCAGACTAACCCCGCGTTGGCACATCGCCGCACAACTTCGGCGTCCGCTTTAGGAACACGACCAGCTAAAAACTTTGTGCCGCCTTCTGTTGGTATTCCTTCTGTATCAAACAAATCCTTCCAAGAAATAGGCACACCATCAAGCAGGGATAATCGTTGGCCATTTTTTGCCCTGATGGATGCTTCTTTGGCTTCGTTTAATGCACGGTCCTTTGCAAAGACCGAATAGATGGTCTTGGCTATGCGGTTGTTTTCTACCGATTCAATACAGGCCTCAACGAGTTCAACCGGATTAATGGTCTGTTTTTCAATTGCCCAGCCTAACTCAATAGCGGATGAACTTAAATTTGGTGTTGTCATGGTGTCAGGTCTCTGCATTAGATCAAATGGAATCCTAATACTTCGTCCGTTGTAGGAAAAATTTTAGGCTATCAAATGCAACGTTTTTCGAAAGCATTTTCATTTACTTCAATACTGCCATAATGAAAAAAAATCAACACTATATTGGCTGATTTTCCTGTAAGTTCACGATTACATTGCTTATTGCCGGTTGTTTCAATAACAAGTATAAACAAAGAAAAGTAAAGCATAATTTTGAGAAGCGATAGGCATGCTGTTGTCACTTCGGCAAAAAAGACGATGGGGTATTAGGCTATCACAAGACGTCTTGACTACCTATTTGTGAGCCAAATTCAACGAACATGGGACAAAAGAATATGAGCGACAACGGCCAAAATTATACAGAAATAATGGCATAATGGCGTTGGATTCTGTATACTCTTTTCGGATTAACATTATGACAACAATAATTAGAATGTAAAAATATGGTTTCAGATGCCATTTGAGTCTCTATATTTGAAGACTTTATTGGTCACCGCAGTAAATAAACAAAAAAGCAATTGAGGTAAGTTTCTTATGAGTATTGAATATGATGTCGCAATTGTCGGAGGCGGAATCGTTGGTTCCGTACTAGCAGTGGACCTTGCTCAGCAAGGTTTTACAGTTGCTCTCGTTGATAAATCAACTAGAAAATCCCGTGCCGATCGGGCTAGTCGTTATTTTGCTCTCTCATTGGGGTCGTGTAATTATCTCAACTCTATCGGACTGAGCGATATTATCTATAATTCGGGGAATCCAATTACTTCCGTTGAAGTCATAGAACAGAATTTGGGCGATGGTATTTCCCATGAGATTATTGAGCTTGACCCATTTCAAATTGGTGCAAGCAGCTTTGGCTGTATGATTGCAGAAAAAGACTTGTATAAGGTGCTCAACACAAAAATCACCAAAAATAAACTCCTGAAAGTATTTTCTAATGTTGAAATCGAATCCTTAGATCGGACAGTGGGTTATGTTACCCTTAATACTAATGGCAAACCTAGCTTCAATTCTCGGATTGTCGCAATCTGTGATGGCCGGCAAAGCCAGTTAACCTGTGACACAGGCTTTAATTATTTAACTAAAGATTATGAGCAATCCGCGATCTCTTGTACCGTAAAACACGAAGTGCCAAATTCTGGTGTGGCCCGTCAGTATTTTTTGCCAACAGGTCCGCTCGCTTTTCTACCAATCAGTTCAAACGAAGTGTGCATTGTTTGGACTAATCCAACCCAGACAACCAACCTACTCAAAGATCTCGGGGTTCATGAATTTCACAATCGGCTCCAACAATACTTTCATAGTCCTTTGGGAGATTTCAGTATTACGAGTGAACGGACGGCATGGCCGTTAAGCATGGCTATTTCCAACCGGTTGATTAAAAAGAGAATTATCCTGGCAGGCGATGCCGTAAGAAAGATCCATCCGCTCGCCGGGCAGGGATTAAACTTAGGCTTGCGAGATGCTGCTGCTTTAGTTGAGGTATTGACCCAAGCCTGTCAAAGAGGTGAAGATATAGGATTCGATATGGTCTTGGAGCGATATCAGAGGTGGCGGCAGTTTGACTCAACGGCATTTACAGGAATAACGGACCGCTTTAACTGGATTTATTTACAGAGCTCGTTTGAGTTTCGATTTCTTCGCAAATTTGGTGTTAGCTTACTTAATCGTATTCCGACCCTTAAAGGGATATTGATTAAAGAGGCAGCAGGTTTGGCGGGGGATATTCCTAAGGCAATGCAATCAGACTTTTAAACCGTTTAGTCCTCCAATTTTCTAGCCTCATCGGGCAACATCACTGGTATTCCATCACGAATTGGGTAGGCAAGATGAGCCGACTTAGAAATCAATTCCTGTTTTTCGCTATCGTAAACGAGTTGACCATGGGTAATAGGGCATACCAACATCTCAAGCATACGTCGGTCAAATTTAGTTTCACTCATGGCAGTTAATTATTAGTTAAAGATCAATGAGGAGAGTTTCCTACGGCCTTTCAAGGCGATTGGATTTTCTGGCTTTAAGGCATCAAAAATTGTAAGCAATTGTTTTTTAGCAGCTTCTTCATTCCATTCTCTGTCGCGCCGAAACAATTCCAATAATTCTGTAACCGCGCCTTCAACATTACCATTTGAGTGCAAGGCAATGGCTAAATCAAAACGACTTTGGTGATCATCAGGGTTTGTCGCGACCTTTGTTTCAAGCTGACTGATGGGACCAGAATCGAGTGCTTGCTTTCTAAGAGCTATAGTTGCCTTAACCGATTCAATTTCTTTTGAGTGGGCAATAGATTCAGGAATACCCTCTATCATTGCGTCAGCATTCTCAAGATCATTTGAAGTCAAGTGACACCGTATCATACCAGCGTAGGCGACTGCATTGTCTGGAAATTCTTGTAAAACCGCTCCATAGATTTGCATGGCCTCCACGACTCCGCCCTTATCAAGGATTTCTTCAGCTTCTTCAAGTTTGTCGTCAATGGTAACGCCACCACTTTGTTTGATGAGTTCAGTAATAAACGTACCAATTTCAGAAGCAGTTTTGGCTCCCGCAAAACCGTTGATTGGTTTTCCTTCAAAGAAGGCATAGATTGTGGGAATTGATTGAATCCGTAATTGAGCTGCCAAATTACGGTTTTTGTCAACGTCATATTTGACCAGCTGAACTTTTCCCTTGGCCTTGGCAACTTCCTGCTCAATAATCGGTCCCATAGTTTTACAGGGGCCACACCACTGAGCCGTGAAATAAGCAATGACCGGTTGTGTAAGACTGGCTTCAACAACCTCGGAATTAAATTGAGCTTCGGTGCCTTCAATTGCGACTTGCTTTGGGGATGAATTATCTAGGTTCAACATCTGAAAATTTCTCCATTTATGTCCGTCACTATATGGGTGTTGCGAAGTATCTTTTCAAATACTCAGAAGTATAAAGTGAGAGGTTTTCTCTTAAAAAACGAACTCTGTAACAACCGGTACGTGGTCTGAAGGTCGCTCCCAATCCCGAATATCTCGGAGAATATAAGCTTTTTTTGCTATTCCCAAAATATCTTGCGAAATCCAAATATGATCAAGGCGTCGTCCGCGATTGGACGTAGCCCAATTACGGGCCCTGTAAGACCACCATGAATAAAGTTTGCCCTCGGGTTGATGGTGGCGGACAATGTCAACCCACTCACCGGCCTTCAACAAATCGTTCAAGCTTTTTACCTCTATGGGGGTATGGCTGACTACCTTAAGCAATTGCTTATGGGACCATACATCGTCCTCCAATGGAGCTATATTGAAGTCACCTAAGAGGATTGTCTTCTGCGGTAGGGAACGACTTGACCAGTCAGTCATCCCTGCAATAAAGTCAAGTTTATCGCCGAATTTAGTGTTGATTTCACGATCTGGAATATCCCCGCCGGCAGGTACATAGCAGTTTTCAATGATGATTCCATTGGGAAGCCGTCCAGCAATATGTCTTGCTTCATCCTTATTGATGAAGTTCCTTTGAGCTACTTCAGTCAGTGGCAATCGAGAAATTATTACGACCCCATTGTAACTTTTTTGTCCACGCATGAGAAAGTGTGGATACCCCATCGCAATTAAGGGGGTCATATCAACCAACTCAGTCGGTGATTTGGTTTCTTGCAGACAAAGAACATCAGGTTGGTAAAGGGAAAGAAACTGACACACCAGGTTCATTCTTAACCGAATTGAGTTGATATTCCAAGTTGCGACAGTAAAGCGTTCAATCATTTAGGATTCTCAATTGACGTGATTTATTTTGTGGAAAGGGACAGGCAATATCCCCCATCTTCGGTCATTAAATATTGGGGAGTGTTGGGATTGGGTTCAATCTTTTGTCGCAACCAATGAATATGGGTATCAAGTGTTTTGGTCACGATTGTGGAATTATAACCCCATACTTTTTGTAACAAATACTCTCTTGATAAAACGCGACCATTGGCATGCCGTAAACACATCAAAAGACTCAATTCCATTTTAGTCAATTTTATTGAATAACCTGACTGGTTCAGACAATATGAACGTTGGGGGTTAACCATTGTTTCGCCAATGTAAAATTCTGTCATCTGATCGTGTTCAAACTCAGATATCAAGCGTAATAATTGGGCTTTGAATTCTCGAAATTTAAACGGCATTTCTATTTTCAATGCTCTTTGGGGGTCAAAAAAACTAATTTCAACTTTGAAGCTTTTAGGTGCCAGGAAGATGCAAGGAAGGTCTTTCAATCCTGCCATCACTGATTTCGTTGAGTACACCATACTGTCTATATCACTCGCGTGTTCCATATGACCTATGAACGCGGAATAATTTTCGGCAAGCTGTTCAGCAGTTAGGTCTTGTTGAAAATCATCCACAGTAAATTCCTCATCACTTTCGATTAACTCCTTCAGGGCTTTATTGACTTGAGAGTTAGGTGACCAAAGAAGAATTGATTTTTGAATGACCACGGTAAAATTTCTATTGACAAGTGGAGTGAATCATAATCAACGATTTCATACATCCCATTCTAAAACTAGCCCAAGTACTGTAAATGAACAAATCGTTTGTGGAATGGAAGAGCTAATTTCTGCTTGGATAACATAACAAATATTTCCAGAAATAGTAGCATTATTTTTGGATTTCTATGTCATTTATGACTCCGACTGTGATCATGGAGAGTGTTAACTTGGTTGGCGATGCTCTCCATTTTTTGTGTTATGTGTTCATAGCTCCATCTCTTAGCCTTGGAATTCTCAAAGGTTGAGGAGTACGAACCAATGCCTGAATTTAAAATAGTCTATAAGATTTCTTTAAGTCAAAGAACCTTGCAATGCCGCAATCATGAAACTAGCGAGGATGGGACCTTAATTTGATGGTTGGGATGCCGGGTTTTCTTCCTGCGGGTATTCCATACCGGCCTTGGTTAAACACCAACTCCGAAGTGAGGGGATAGGACAGACATAATCACCCGAACCGTCTGGCTGAATAAATCCCTGATGCAGCAGGTGATTAAAAAGTTCCTCTACCGAATATCTATCGATATTCGTTTCGCAAAAATCTTCAGTAGCTTTCTTTTTAGCTTGTTTAATATGATTATAAATATCACCTGCTGGCATGATTCTTTTGGAATTTAACCGGGTTATAAATTCACCTACAAAATAGGGCGATATGTTAAAGACAGTACCCCTTCAATTAGTATTGTACCTGTTACGATAATTTTGGGCATGAGCTAAGCTTTGTTCTGGGCTAACCATGACGAGGTCACCGCTGAACTTGAGAAGTCCACTGGTCAATCCTAGGAGGGCATTGTGCATGTGAGATGGCCAGATATCGGTAGTTTTCCGATGGTGTGGTTGCTTTGTACGAGAAAAAGATCTTCCATGTTGCCCGTTGGGATGGCTTGCTTGGGATGGTTCCTTGGAGGTGAAGAATCTTGACCCCGTGAGTTGGCGATGCAATATAAACAACTGGCGAAGATGGAAGCCTGCTTTCAGACCAATAAGCATAATCGGAATAATCAATGAACTTAAAAGACACTGTCAGCATAAAACTATTGATTTTTTCTTCAAATAATATAAATTACTTTTTATAAAAGGTCGATAAAGACCTTAATTGAGGCAAAAACACAGTATGCAATTGTCAAGCAGGTATCAACAATTACCTGAATATACATTTGATCGACTCCGAGTTTTGCTTGGAGATTCAGCACCCTATACAAACAGGGTGATTGACATGTCTATGGGTGAACCAAATCATGAGTTCCCTCGTTTTATCACCGATGAGATACTCAATTCAGTCCAACAATTTGGTAAATATCCACCAAGAAATGGAACAAGGGACTTACGGAATGCCATTACAAACTGGTTGCAAAGGCGTTATAAAGTGGAACTTGACCCTGAAAAAAATATCATTGCGACCAATGGTTCAAGAGAGGGACTTTTCAACGCGTGTGTTGCATTGTGTCCAGATGCACAAAATGGTAAACAGGTTAGGGTTCTGATTCCAAACCCGTTTTATCAAGTATATGCCGGTGCAGCCGTAGCCGCGAATGCCGTCCCAAAATACATCAACGCCATTGAAGAAACGGATTATCTTCCAGATTTCGGAGCACTGTCCAAAAATGATTGGGATACAATATCAATCGTGTATTTGTGCTCTCCATCAAACCCTCAAGGGTCGATTGCTTCCCTAAATTTTCTCAAAAACCTCATGAATCTAGCGGCAGAGCATGACTTTGTAGTCTTTTCAGATGAATGTTACTCCGAAATTTATCGTGAACTCCCTCCCCCAAGCATGCTTCAAACTTTATCGGAAGAAGGTATTGATACTGAGCGAATGCTCGTGTTTAATTCTTTATCCAAGCGATCAAACTTACCGGGATTGCGCGTCGGGTTTATGGCCGGCGGACCAAGGATTATCACCCAACTCAAAAAATATAGGTCGTATTCAGATCCTGGAATTCCAATTCCTTTGCAAAATGTCGCTACAAAACTATGGGCTGATGAATATCATGTTGTTCAAAGCCGTCAACGATATCGGGTTAAGTACCAGTTGAGCGATCAAATTCTCGGTAACCTAAACGGTTATAGCCCGCCCCAGGGAGGTTTCTTTCTTTGGATCAAAGTTCCTGATGGTGAGAAAGTGACGCTTGAACTTTGGCAAAACAAAGGAATTAAGGTCATCCCCGGAGCATATTTCAGCAGGGTTGTGAATGGAATTAATCCAGGTACTGAATTTATACGTGTTGCACTTGTTGCCGACGAACCTGAATTAAAAGTGGGTCTTCAAGGCCTCAAAGAGGTACTTCAATAATAGAAGAGTAATTGTGATGACTTATCAAATAAGACTAAGCCAACCATTAATTGGAAACACGTGGCGTAAAGTATTGATCAAATTTTTTCAAGGGCTTTTCGGTTTTGCACTGTTTGTCTTTACAGTCAGCTGGTCAATAATGCTTGGCTCATATTCTCCCTATGACCCGGGGGTATTTAATTTGAACCAGAGTGAGGGAGTGAGTAACCTGTTCGGACCAACTGGAGCAATGATTGCGAGTAGGTCCATTGTCGTATGTGGCTTAGGAGCTTGGGCTTTAAGCGCCTTCTCTCTTATATGGGCAGTCCGCTTCACGTTTTATTCCCAGACTGAACGATTCATAAAAAGTCTTATTCTTTTTCCAATCTTACTCGCTCTAGCATCCGCTTTTGCATCGACATTAGCCCCATTAAATTGGTGGAACCATTATTTTGGTTTGGGCGGTTTATTTGGCGATACAGTCAATGGTGCTTTGTTACATTTGTTGTTTTTCTCTCCAGAAACATATTTGCAATTCTCAAGTGTAATATTTGGGACCCTTCTGCTTGTTGTCGCCTTCTATGCTTTTGGTTTTTCGATTAAAGAAATTATCCATGTAATTATCGCGAGTGCTAAAACTAAAGAAAAATCCCCACCAGCAAGTAAACCAATGACGATTCAAGGGAGTGATCCAAGTGAATCAGACGTTGAGATGCCAGTGAAGAACAGCCTTCGGGCGCGACTATCTAATTTCTTTGCGCAAGATGAAAATGATCCAATGGCTGACAAAGAGCCGGATATTTATGCAAAACTGAGCGGTGAGGTTACCCCTTCGCCACGCCAAAACAAGAAACCAAACAGAGTAAAACAAATCTTCAGTAGCGTTTGGGGATTGCTAGAGGAAAAGGAACCTGTCATTCGAGAAAAAACTCATGCAGGTTTCAATTTTACCCCAAAAACCAATGGTTTAGACGGACAGTCATCACAAGCTTTGAATAATCCAATTCACGCTTTGGATGATCAACAGCAGAGAGATGACGACAAGCCAACATTTGAAAATGGTCTTTCAACGTCCATCAAGCAAAGTAAAAGGGCGCGACAAGAAGCACAAACTCTTCCCTTGGACGAATTAACAGATGTTGGTGCTTATAGGCAACCCCCGCTATCGCTATTGAATGACCCAGAAGAAATTTTCAAAAATCTGAAAAGCCAAGCTGAACTCGAGGAAAATGGTGAAAAGCTAAGGCAAGTACTGAAAGATTTTAGCGTTGATGGAAAAGTTGAAAGAATTCTCCAAGGTCCGGTTATTACTCAATACAAATTCAGGCCTGCAGCTGGAGTCAAAACCAGTCGTGTAATCCAACTATCAGATGATATCGCCCGCTTGATGTCAGCTCTTACAGCACGGGTGACAACAATACCTGGGGAGCCGTATGTAGGTATTGAGCTTCCCGCAGAAAAGCGAGAAACAATTTATCTTAAAGAACTTGCACAGTCAGCGACCTTTGGCGATTCAAACTATACAATCCCCTTAATCTTTGGCAAAGATATCAGCGGTCACCCTGTTGTGGTTGACCTTGCAACTATGCCTCACTTGCTCATTGCCGGAACAACGGGGTCAGGAAAATCTGTAGGGCTGAACTCCATGATCTTAAGCATGCTCTACAAACTATCTCCAGAGCAATGCAAGATCATGATGATTGACCCTAAAATGATTGAGCTCAGTGGATATGACGGTATTCCCCACCTTGTTGCACCAGTCATAACCGATCCTAAAAAGGCTATTGATGCCCTGAAGTGGGTTACATATGAGATGAACAAGCGCTATGAAAAAATGCAAAACATGCGATTGAACATCAAAAATATTCGATCCTTCAACAATCACATGCAGGCCCTCAAGGACAAAGGAGAGACTGTATATTCAATTAAAGTTGGTACAGGATATCATAAGGAAACCAATCGTCCCGTATTCACGGAACAAAATTTTGATGTCGAAATTCTTCCGCATATCGTTGTTATTATTGACGAATTAGCTGATCTTATGCAAACAGCCGGAAAAGAGATAGATGCCTGCTTGCAGTTATTGAGTCAGAAAGCCCGAGCCAGTGGAATTCACCTAATTGCGGCAACCCAAAGGCCGTCTGTTGATGTGATTAATGGGATTATCAAATCAAACTTCCCCAATCGCGTGTCTTTTCAAGTATCTTCAAAAATTGATAGCCGAACTATACTCAATACTCAAGGAGCCGAACATCTGCTTGGTAAAGGGGATATGCTGTTTTTATCAGGTGGAGGCCGCCTTCAAAGGGTTCATGGAACATATGTAAGTGACGAAGAAGTAGAAAAAGTTGTCGCTTACCTTAAAGACACATATGGAGAGCAGTTTTTTGGGCACGATATATTCAATAACCCCGAAGAACAAATCCAATCTGTCGTTGATAATGAGCTTGGGTTAAGCAACAACAAAACCAAAGAGAACGAATTGTACGCTGATGCAGTCATGGTAGTAAAAAATGATCGACGAGTTTCCATTTCATATATTCAAAGAAAATTAAGCATCGGCTACAATAAAGCAGCCAAGATCATAGAACGAATGGAAGATGAAAAACTGATAAGCCAACCGAATAATGTAGGAAAAAGAGAAATCTACATTCCCGAATAGTTATCGGTCCCACTTAACTTCGTTCCATTCTTGTGGAAATAATTGGTATTCACGATGGCAACAAATTGTGTGCTCTAGGTCCCTATGGAGTTCCGCCGCGAAGACATAGATGTAAATTTTATTCGGCATAAATAAATTGATAAGGGTAAACATGCAACAAGGGTTTAGGAGATTATTCCTAAGTGGGACAGTTATTCTATGCACATTTGTTCAGATGGGGCTTAATCAACAGGGTTATGCTAATAATTCGGTCAGTGTTGCACAGTTAGAGGAGTATCTTGAGGCATTAGACACCTTACGTGCTGACTTTATTCAATCGAATGCAGACGGTACCAAGTCTGAAGGGGTAATATTTTTGCAACGGCCAAGAAAAGCCCGTATAAGATACTTCCCCCCTGATACGGGAATCATCATTGCCCAAGGAGGTTCTGTATCCATCTTCGATACCAAGTCTAATACAGGTCCAACTGTCGCTCCCGTTGGAGCAACACCCTTGGCTCCATTGTTATCCCGTAGAATTGACCTCACAGATCCAAATATCTTTTTGCGTCATCTCGTTGGTACGACTTTTAACGAAATACACCTTGGGATTAACAAGGGCCATTTTAAAGGGCATGTTGAATTACAGTTTCTTAATGACCCAATAACCCTTATAGGGTGGGTATATGTTGATGAGTTCGGAAACCGTACATCATTGCATTTGAATAATCCCCAGTGGGGCATAAAGTTGGATCAACGAATTTTTAATATTGCCCTTCAAAAAGAAGTACTTGGTTTGGAATAATTAATGTCTAGGTGGATTCATTGTTGAATCGAACTAAAGACAGTGATTCTAGATCAGTTAATGGCCTTAACCCATACTGAACAATCGTGAATAATGAGCGAGTTCAGTTAGGTGAACCGAGTTCGGCAATTTGCAAGCTGTCGAGCATAACGACTGTTTTGAGCTGCAACACTGTCAGCTACATTCAAAAGCCATTGCTTACTGCGATAGCTCCCCTTTCTATAGCCTGCATGACCCTCATGATAAGCAAGATATAATCGTCGAGAATCACGTTTGGAGATACCGAGTTCCCGGGCTGAAATTTCTGAGTACCACCCGATAAAGTTAACGACATCATCATAGTTCGTACGGCTAGCTCGTGGCCTTCCCGTTGATTCTTGGTACCATTTCCAAGTACCGTCAACAGCTTGCCCATAACCATAGGCTGTTGTCGGACGTCCAGCGGGAATGACACCAAATCGATATTGTCGCTTGGGACGTGCATTTCGAACAAATTTGCTTTCTTGGTAAATGATAGCCATCTGTACTGAAACAGGAACTCCGTATCTTGCCTCAACTTTCCGCATGCTTCGGTACCAATGAGGGTTTTGCTTGACAATAGAGCAAGCATCTTCAATGGTATCAGGTGGTCCGAAATCTACGAAAGTACATCCGGCAAGAAGAAAGGCAAGGAAAAAAAACTGCCTAATATTATTAAAAACTGTTCGCATCATAATGTGTCGCAACAATACTATAAAACACCGCTTTAATGCAAACCAAATTTTTGACCATGCTTCAATATTTTTACAAAGATTATATTACCCATTTTAAGGGTTAAAATGAATTTAACATAATAAATTATAATAGACCAGTTTGAATCGCTTGCAACATATTAATGGATTTAAGATCGTTACTCAATGAGTTTTCACTTCAATATCAAAGTACTGCTCGCAAGAGCTTTGAGCGATTTAAGAATTGGCTTCCCGGTCGCGCTGCAAAAGGATGCAAGCATTATTGCGGTCCTACCCATTGAAAATGCTTCGAGTGATAGAATCGAGGAGTTCCTGAACAGTGGTGAATCTGAATTAGTTTTAACTAAAAGACGGGCAAGCAAACTTAAGGCGCGGGTTTATGATAAGTCCATTGCACGTATTGCTCTGCCGAATCAGGTTAAGGTCAGCTGGGTTCGTGCCCTAGGTGACCCCTCGTTGGATTTGCAGATTCCCCTCAAAGGACCGCTCACGTCTAAAAGAGGAGGAGACGACACTCTACAGGAATTGAGTCTTGAGCTCACCCGTAAAGCGCGTTTGCTTCCAGCGGTTTTAGCTAAGCCTACAACCCGAGAGGTTGTTCAGAGTGCTCATTTGTCTGTACTCAACTACAATGCATTTAATGAATCTTGGCAAGACCCGGCTCATCTTACTATGGTATCTAAAGCCAACATACCCTTACATGAATCGATTCAATCAACAATTTACTTGTTTCGAGAAACGTATGCTGGAGAAGAACATTGTGCGGTCGTTTTTGGTAACCCTTCCCCTAGCCAACCAGTTTTAATTCGGCACCACTCGGCTTGCTTCACAGGCGATGTTCTAGGGTCACTTAAATGTGATTGCCGCCAACAACTCAATCTTGGCATCAGTGAAATTATGAAGGAGGGACACGGAGTACTACTCTATGTCAATCAAGAAGGTCGTGGGATTGGTCTAATCAATAAAATCCGCGCTTATTCACTCCAGGACCAAGGGTTTGATACAGTAGAAGCGAATCATCGACTCGGCTTTGAAGATGATGAACGAGATTTTCGGCTCGGTTCGGAGATTCTGCATTTGCTTGGTTTCCATACTGTACGTATCCTGACTAACAACCCCCTCAAAGTTAAAATATTGGAGGAAGAGGGCATTAAGGTGGTTCAACGGCTTCCGGTAATAGTCAAAGCCAATAAATTTAATGCCGAATACTTGGCTATTAAGGCTAAAAAGAGTGGTCATTTACTTTGAAAACTGCTGACCTGATCACTGTTTCGCAATGGGGAGCTCATTGTTTAAACCGATTTTTACCCTGTTCGGTTGGATTGAAAGGTATCAAAACAAAAAAGCAGGAGGGCGATAAAGCAACGCCTTCAGGTAATTTTACTCTTGGGCCAATCTTTTATCGGCCAGACCGAATAAATCCGCGGGGTGTGAATATGCCCAAGGTTCAAATAAGGCGTGATTCTTTATGGTCCGATGACGGCAACGATGAATTTTACAATCAACTCGTGCACTCGTTCAGTCCATGGCCGTTCAGCCATGAAAAGTTGTTTCGACCTGACCCTCTATATGATATGGTTATTCCCGTTCACTATAATTCAATTGCACCGATAGCCGGGAAGGGTTCGGCAATTTTTCTACATATTTGGCGGGGGCCTAGAATCCCGACCGAAGGTTGCATTGCTTTCTGCCGTGAGGATTTATTGTGGCTTTGTAGGGTTATTACTCCCAGCACTCAAATACACATTAATTGCGGTCATTGGTGGGGAAAAGGCTGGAATTGGGCTGCCAAAAGAGGGTTGAAAACTGTTCCTTAATGTTCGCCCGAAAATACTAAAATAGTTATCCACACCCATTCTATAAAGGGTTTTGATTGGCTGCCATCGCATTCAAGATTGCTTTTTTACCTTAAAAAGTCCAGATTCGATATCAATGCATCAATTATTTGAGGTACAAACATGAAAAAACAGCTCTTTGATAACAACTTAGTGATATTGGGATTGAGAACAATCAGCTGAACCACAAATCCCGTGATGATGTTCCGGCTCTAATTGAGCGACAATCAAAGTGATAGGCTGAGGGGTGATTATCGGGGAAAATCTTGAACAATTCCTGACTTTGACACTTTATCGCTTCAAACACCGATTCTATGGGTGTGATCCCTAAAAAGTAGGCACTACTTTGCCCTCTTTTTTGGCTGACAAAAGGCCCTTCTTTCTCCCCCTATATTATCCCGTTATCAGTCCTCATCGTGATACAATTCATACGCCCTAGTATCACTCCTTCATTGAATTGATGGATAAAGGCGAGATACTAGGAAGAAATACTGCTCGCAATTAATTGGTGTTGACAGAATGACAGAGAATAATTCAAACAAACTACATCATTTCAATGGTTTTGTAATACTAGGTTTTAATCCCCCTCAAAATGTCGGCTCAAAATCATCGCCATCATCCGGCTCGGGTGGTTCCGGTGGCGGTGATACATGCGTCGCTTGATAAATCATATCGTACGTCTCACTCCCCTCCTGGGTCATCTCTAAGGGCAGCCGATTGCGATGGTCACGTATTTGAGGGTCCGCTCCCTTATCTAAGAGCAGCTGGGTAATCTCAACCCAGTCATTCTGGGCACTTAAATGGAGGGGTGTCCGACCCCAATCATCCACAGCATTGATATCAGTGCTAGGCGTTAATTCGTTAATGAGTTTAGTTTTATTGCCTTCACACACATTGATATGCAGAGGTGTCCCCGTTTCCGCAACTGCATATGACTGGAGCGATGGGATTGGACACTTAAAACTACTTGTGCCTGAACCTAAAGGGTGTTTGTCAAAAAAACCGTGGCGAAGAAGGTAATTTAAATTAAGTTCGGGCAACTGGTTTGACTGGATAGCTTTGTCAAAGGGAGGTTTTGTAATTATCTTTTCTATCGCCATTTCTATCTCAATCCCTCGTTTCGGTGTTGGGCCGATTTGAGCCATGATTTCACCAATGATTTCAGGAAACATGTCATACCTCCCAAATCGCTGCAAGTAGTATTTGCAACGTGTTTCCGCCGCATAATGCTTTACAATCCGAGGGTCCACTTTCGCTAAATCACCACTAGTGGTCAAGAGTTGTTGACCCACCGCTGCTTGCGCGTTTTGCACATGCTTAGGCCACCCATCAACCCAGCCCGTAATGCGCTCCGACCACTCGTTGGTCACTTCAGGAGTGGAAGTAATATTGAAGTGTTCCACAAACTTGGTGAAAGCCTCCTTAATCTCATCGCGGGTTAAGAGGGGTAATTGATGGTCAGATTCACTGGCAAGACGCGATATTTTGAGTCCCGAGAGAATGCCTGGACTTGTTGATAACCCAGCCATGATTGGTAGTATCGGTAAATTGTTACTGCCAGTATGAAGCCTTTGAAGAACACCAGCAGCCTCCGTGGATACCCCTTGAATTTCGTCAATCATAAGTATGATTGATAGTCCCTTGGGAATGATGGGGTCGGTTGAAGTGTTTTCGCGAAATCCAGCCGAAAAACCTGCAATTGAAACACTCGCCAGTGAATTAAGAGAATTTCGAACAGTATTCTTAACACCATCAATCGTCAGGAAGGGAAGGAGCTCTGATATTGTATCATCAATTCGTCTACCAAGATATTCAAAGGATAAGTTTTCCGGGTCTTTGAGCATAACCGGAATGGTTTTGGGACCTTGTTTATCGTTGTTCAGCTGGTCAATGCAGTTTTGCCTGATTTTTTTGAGGAGAGAAGATTTACCTATCCCAGGTGCTCCGTAAATGACTTGCGTCATTCCATCGGCAACATCGCCAACGTTGTCTTGGTGACGTTGCACAATCGTTTGGGTCAATTCATCAATTTTCTTTTGGTACACTTCCCGGCCAACGAAAAAGGGATTGATGACCCGGTCTCCAGAATTTATAAATTGATTTAGTTCTTTGGCTTTGAATTCATCGGGCATAACTCACTCCTTATGTTTTGAGTATACACCAAATAGTAATACTGTGCACAACTTTTAACCATGAGGGTTGAGATCAATGTCAAAAACTAGAGAAAGATAAATTAGTGCACCTCTTTCGTAACAATGTGCCACAATTCCCTGACTTCCAAAAGGTGATTGGTTCAATTAACATCTTTCTCTGAAACAATTTACACTTGACCGTTCTTTATCATCCCAGTCAATGTTGACACCATAACCCTTGTTTGACCCCATAACGATCACTTCCTCTCCCATCACCGGAACGCTCCAGACATGATTCACACGATTGCGTTTTCGCACCAATGTTCAAATCAAGTAACTTCTTGATGGGAGAGCAATGATAACTCAATCCAATACTAATCCTCATAGAAGTTTGACCAAGACACTGCAACACTCATCCCTTTGTGGTATTGAAGAATGATCTAAAACTTGTGCAACACGAATACATACTTTGGGAAAAGAACAGTTCAAAGCGGTTGTTGACCCCTGTATTCCAATCTGTATCGGGGGATAATTGTCAGATTATTTCTGTTCCCAATCACTGAAAATCGGGAATAATCTGCCCCCATTTCTCGTTCACAATTAGCGAGTATCTGTTAGACAACACTCAATTTTCTGCTAGGCACTTCTTAATCCGTAAAAGCGAATCAGGAGTTAAATTTTACTCTACTGTTAAATATTCCTAACTTTTTGATTTTATTTCCGGAATAGGGGTGTTTGATTCAAATGCATCACAACAACAAGAATGCTATGATTTGTGGGCTATCATCTTGCAAAGAGAGCAGGAAAATATTGAGAGAGATACCTTAAAATTTTTCCAGATTATGTGGTAAAGTAACCTTTGAGCGTTCCCCAAAGATTGCAGTTCCAATTCTTACATGGGTCGCACCAATTCTTATTGCACTCTCAAAATCACCACTCATTCCCATACTTAATCCGTGTAATCCATTGCGTTTGGCAAGTTGAGCAAGAAGGCCAAAGTGTAGAGCCGGTGTTTCGCTGATAGGGGGAATACACATGAGTCCCTCAAGGGGTAAACCTAGCGCTCTGGTAGCCTTAATCAAAGCATTGGTCTCTGCAGGAATCACTCCAGATTTTTGTTCTTCTTCACCCGTATTTACCTGAATAAATAATTTTGGACAATGACCGGTATCATCGGCAATGCGGGCAATTCGTTTTACTAAACTGTATCGGTCAATGCTATGAATGACATCAAATAATTCCATCGCTTGTCGGACTTTGTTTGATTGAAGTGGCCCCAGCAGATGAATTAGTACGTCTGGATAATTGGCTTTTAAACGAGGCCATTTTCGTATTGCCTCTTGAACACGGTTTTCACCATAATCCAAGTGACCCTGCTCCAACACTGCTATTACTCTATCATCAGGTTGTAACTTTGATACGGCAATTAGTGTTGTGGACCCGATTTGACGCTTGGCTTCCAGCTCAATATGACCCACCCGTTCTTTGATTTGCTCAAGAGACATAGTTTGTTTTGCCCTATTTGATTAACAACAAATTATTTTGCGATAATGCAGCAAATGCAATTATGCTAATGTAACTGATTTCAATGAAGTAAATAATGAAGTTCATAAGTTAAAGTTTTCACTGATATTTTATCCCGAATTAATGCAAAAGTTGATTCAGATCTCTATTGAATTTAAGTCAATGAGAGATAACTAATAGGTGGAATTTCCAATTGAAATACTGAGCGTATTACTTGCTTTTGGCAAAGTGGATTTTTTGGTTTTGATATGTTGAAGTGTTACGACAGTTAAATAAGGTTAAATTATGCTACAAAACAGATCTATTAGTTGGGCTCTAATGGGGGTATTCTCACTCGTATTGGTCGCTTGTAGTGATCCTGACACTCCCGGGGAAGAAACCACACCAGCTCAACCCACTGAAGCTGAAGAACGCGAAACAATTTGGGATTTGTTTAATCAGCCGGATAGATCAACATCACTCCAAGTCAATCGCTATATTTGGACTGCGACACTTGAAGTCATGGACTTTATGCCCGTTCTAAATGCCGATCCATTTGGTGGAGTCATTGAATATGGCTGGGGAACAGTCCCTGGAGGAAATCAAGAATACAGTGCGTCTGTGTTTATTGGCGACCCGGCATTAGATGCTCGCTCTTTGCGTGTGACTTTACGAACAAGGACTGGTGTCGTTGACCCCGATACAACCAGGGAAATAGAAAATGCTATCCTAACTCGGGCCAGACAGATAAGAATCAGAGAACTAGAATTCTAAACCATTAGCCAAAGGATTCCTGAATGTCCTCTTATGACTTTCAGAAAACAGAGTTGAATTGGCAATCAGAGTGGGAAAACGCTTCCCTATTTGAAGCCTCAACCGACAGATCACTTCCCAAATACTATGTATTGGAAATGTTTCCTTACCCCTCGGGACGCATTCATATGGGGCACGTCCGTAATTACACCATGGGGGATGTAATCGCCAGGTATAAAATGGCCAATGGTTTCAATGTCCTGCATCCAATGGGATGGGATGCTTTTGGCATGCCTGCCGAGAATGCGGCAATGGATAATCAAGAACATCCGCATGACTGGACACACAAAAATATCAATGACATGCGCAACCAACTTAAGACTCTGGGATTGTCCATTGATTGGAAGCGCGAAATTGCAACGTGCGATAAAGACTATTATGGGCAACAGCAGCGCTTGTTTTTGGATATGCTAAAGAAGGGATTAGTTTATCGCAAAAATGCTCTTGTAAACTGGGATCCGGTTGATCAAACTGTGCTTGCAAATGAACAAGTCATTGAGGGGATGGGGTGGCGTTCCGGGGCCAAGGTTGAACAAAAGGAACTCACGCAGTGGTTTTTTCGGATTAGCGATTTTTCTGAGGATTTACTGAGTTCCATCGACCATCTCAACGAATGGCCAGAAAAAGTTTGCCGTATGCAATCCAATTGGATAGGCAAATCCAAGGGGATCGAATTTGATTTTGAAACGATTGATTGTCCAAATAACCACGCGAAAATTAGGGTCTACACAACCCGACCTGACACACTTAATGGCGCGGCATTCATTGCGTTATCGTCGGGTCATCCACTGGCTATCGACATCGCCAAAGAAAATCCCAAAGTTGATGCATTTATCCAAGAATGTCTTAGGGCCAGTACTTCTGAAAGCGAACTTGAAGTCCTTGAGAAAAAAGGGATTGATACTGGTTATAAGGTTAAGCATCCACTGAATTCCGATGTAACCTTGCCCATTTGGATCGGTAATTTTATCCTCCATACTGTTGGAACAGGGGCCATATTTGGTTGCCCCGCACATGATCAAAGAGATCTGGAATTTGCCAGAAAATACTCACTTCCTGTCATTGATGTATATTTTTCTAGGCAATCACACGATCCTGTTGATTTAGAGGCTTTTGTACCGCCAAAGAACGAAGTGGTTCACTACACCAATCGTTTTGTCGGACAAGAGTTTATGACCTGCCAAGAAGGGATTGACGCAGCAATCCAATACTGTGAGGAAAAGGGGATCGGCAAAGCGGTGACTCGCTATCGCTTGCGTGATTGGGGTATTAGCCGTCAACGCTACTGGGGTTGTCCCATACCTATTGTTCATTGTCCTGAGTGTGGATTGATTCCAGAAAAGAAAGAAAATCTACCCATTGAATTACCACGTGATGTCACCTTTGATCAACCCGGCAACCCCTTGGCTCAACATCCGACATGGAGTGTGTGCAAATGCCCTCAATGTGGAAACGATGCTAAACGTGAAACCGATACGATGGATACCTTCGTGGATAGTTCATGGTACTTTGTCAGATACACATCCCCACATTCTGATTCACCAACGAATCGGGAGATGGCAGAATATTGGATGAACGTAGACCAGTATATTGGAGGAATTGAACATGCAATTCTTCATCTATTATACTCGCGGTTTTTTTGCCGTGCGATGTACCTGACCAATCACCTTCCGGCTCAATCCCAAGAACCATTCAAAGCCCTGTTTACACAAGGGATGGTCAATCATGCTATTTTTCAAACAAGAGACGAGCGTCAACGTCCAATCTATCATTATCCAAACGATGTCTCCATGAAGGATGGTAGCGCTTTTCTCAAAAGCACAGGGGAAAAAGTAGAGATTATTCCGGCAGCCAAAATGGCTAAGTCAAAAAAGAATGTCATTGATCCCCAACAATTGATTAAGCTCTATGGAGCGGATACCGCTCGTTGGTACATGGTATCTGACTCGCCCCCTGAACGCGATATTGACTGGACGACGACTGGCGTTGAAGCGGCATCAAAACATATTGATCGAGTATGGCGTTTAGCGGAAGAAGTCGCCGTGGATCAAGATATCAGTAACCCGCAAGCTGACCGTGAACTTGAAAAGCACACCCATCAAGCAATTCACGACGTCAATAAAGGAATTGAAGGCTTTGTATTCAACAAAGCAGTTGCTCGGCTCTATGATCTATATAATCGGATAAATCGCTCTAATGCAGGAGCTGACACTAAGCGAAATTGCACGAAAATTTTGGCTCAGCTTATGGCACCAATGACACCACATCTTGCCGAAGCCGTCTGGCATAAACTAGGGGGAGAAGGATTTGTTTTAAAAAACTGGCCAGAAGTAAACCTTGAACTCCTTGAAGAGGAAGAGGTTGTTTTGCCCATTCAGGTGAATGGTAAACGACGCTCAGAAATTAAGGTTCAAAAAGGAATGTCGCAAGAAAAAGTCTCTGCAATTGTTCTGCAAGACCCGACAGTATTAAAGATATTAAACGGTGACATCCCGCGCAGAACAATCGTTGTCCAAGATAGGATTGTCAATCTTGTCGTCTAAAGGAGTTGCTTTTTTTTGTGGATTAGTTTTTCTCGGTGTTGCAAGCTGTGAATTTAAACCCGCTTTGCTCAATGATCCAACGACCAATCAAATGGTAAATGCGACAAAGATTGAAGTATCAGGAAACTATAAACCCAAAGATTTTGAAGAGGTCTTACGAATAAGGTTTGGAAATTCTACCGAAAATGCCGCTTATAGCCTAGTCGTTCAATTTGATTATAGTGATGAAGTTGGAGTTATTGCCGGTTCGGGCGGAATAAACCGATACCGTGTTTTGGCAACAGCAAACAGTGAGTTTCGTAATTTAGAAACAGGCGAAATTCTTGGTGTGTTCGCAATTACTGATCAAGCCTCTTGGACCGCGGATGCGGTGCGCGGACTTGACCCGACAAAAAAGGATATCAATGCCCAACTTGGAACGGGTGAAGTGTTAACCAACTTAAATGCAAGAGACGAGGCACAATACAGGCTGTATAAAATGCTTGCAGACAGAATCTACACCCGCATTCTTGCAATCAAATCATCAAGTCCCGCATGAATCTTTACCTACGCAATCTCAAAGGGCATTTGGCAAAGGATAGCAACTGGAAACGAGGTTATCTCATTTATGGCGCCGATGAATCCACTGTGAGTCAAATCAAAGATACGATTATTAACGCTGTCGTTGGCCCAAATGCGGCCAAAGATTTTCGCTTGGACAGGTTAGGAGGCGATGATCTAGTTGGAAATTCATCACATCTCAAATCGCTCGTTGAGGCACAGAGTTTTTTTGGAGGAAGACGCGCCGTACTTGTCCAAAAAGCAACGCCACAAAACGCCAAAGCTATATTTGCGGCATTAGATGATTGGAAACCCGGTTATGCTCATGTGGTAATCACTGCCTCGCCCCTCAATAAGAGTACAGAACTTCGAAAAAAGTTTGAAAATTCTAATGATTTGGCTTCTATTGGTGTTTATGTTGAACACCCAACGTCAAAAGAATTAAGAAGCCTGTTAGAGGAGGCCAACCTTAAATCAATAGCCCCTGGTGCTTTAGAATACCTCGAGCATGTATCAGGTGAACAAGAACCGTCCATGGTCAGGACATGGATTAAAAAACTCGCACTTTATAAGTTAGATGATGCTTCTGAACTTAGCATAGAAGATATTCAGGATTGCTTTCCAGAGAATGGCGATAGGGGTATAGAAGAGCTGATTGAGACCGTTGCAGACCGCAATCAAGCACAGGTGAGTCCTTTTTTAAGAAAATTATCAGCCACGGAACTTAATCCGGTAATGATTTGTATTCGTACCAAACTTAAACTTCGAGCAATACTCACCGTTATAAGTCACAATGACGGCCTTGATGCTGGACTAAGAACGTTAAGACCCCCAGTGTTCGGAAAAAGAAGAGATCGATTGAAAAAACAGGTGAGTAAATGGAATATTTCTTCTGCAAAAAAAGCCATGCAAATTTTGGCAGAAACTGACCGGAAGATACGTCGTCCGGGATTCAAGCGGCCAGAAGCACTTGTTGAACGAACATTAATAAATATCACGGTGACCAAATGAATTTTCAAGTATACGGAGCACGAGCAAGTCGAGCATTCAGGGTTCTTTGGCTATTGGAGGAAATGGAATTAACCTACAAACATTACCCTGTATCTCCCCATGACAAGAAATTAGTCAAGGTTTCAGGACAAGGTCGAATCCCTGCTTTGGTTGATGATGGTCAAGTGATAACTGACAGTACGGCAATACTGAACTATCTTACGGACGGATATGGTCAATTTACGTTCCCACTGGCATCGTTAGAAAGAGCCCATCAAGATAGTTTAACCCAATTCATTTTGTGCGAGATGGACAGCTGTTGTTGGAATGCAGCAAAGCATAGTTTTGTGTTACCTGAAAAACAACGCATTAAAACCCTAAAAGCTACTCTCAAATGGGAATTTAACAAAGTGGCTGAAGAATTATGTGAGCGCATCAACTTGGATGAGTATCTTATGGGAACCTTAATGACTGTGCCTGATATAATTTTAACCCATTGCCTTGATTGGGCTGAGCGAGCTAAGTTTGATGCCATTCCCTTACCTTTGAAGAATTATCAAAAGCGAATGCATAAACGTGCGGCATATAAAAGGGTAGCGCAATTGGATTGAAAACCAATTGAATTTTGGGGCCTTCATTGAGGAGATTAAGGCATGACCATACGAATGAAAATATCATCATTTTTTAGACTGACGGGTTACTTGCTCGTACTTGGATTAAGTTTGACCCAGAGTGCAATTGGACAAATTACCCCCATGGAAGCTCTTGATAATTTTAATTTTTATTGGTTGGGTGCTAACACCCAACAAGAATACGCAAATCCAGAATTACAAGCTGATGGTTCAATTGATATCCAAGATTTAACGATAATAATGAATAATTCATTTGGGTCAGGAGTATCACTGATTCATATGACCGAACTGACCTTTTCACCGGTTGACCCCAATACAGTCAGGGTGAGTCTACCGCCCAAGGTTTTGGTTTCAAACCCCAAATTGAGTAACGAAAATCTCTATGAAATTAATGTTACTGAAGGGTCAATGTTACTTAACGTTGTTAACAGTAATGGAACGACAGCGCTGAGGGCTGAAAGCCTGGCACTTGAAGGTGATGCCGGCAGTTTGGACCTCGTTCTTGAAGATATCGATACACTTTATTCTTTCGATTTAATGGACCTTAGCCGAAATGTTATGAATCTCAGTGGCCAAGGCACATTCAATCTTGGAAAAATGGCGGCAAGTTGGCAGAACTATGAAACTTCCACAGGACCATTATCCATTGAGTTTGCCGTAACTGAACAGGGAGTTATACTTAATAGTGACTTTGAGTCAATTGCAGTTGACATTCCTAATTTTTCGTTAATCAAAGCAAGTAGGTTGATGTTTGGTTTGAACCACAACCCGTTCCCTAGCAATAGGCAAACCGAGACAACAATGGAACTGGAACTCCAGGAATTCATATCAAATGACCCATTTACCCAATTATTACTATTAGCCAATCCGCAGCTTCCAAATTTTGGTGAATTATCAGCTGAATTAAGCCTACAAACTGATCCTAGTTTCTGGAATGATGCTATCAATCAAGAAATTCAAGGAGAAAATATTGCGCTGGAATCGGTGATTGATTTAGAGTTATTTAATCTTCAGATCGCGATTTTAGGGGGGTATTATAGGGAGAACGAAAACAATGAAAATATTCGATTGCAAGTTGTCGTTGATAATCTTGAAGAGTTTCTATTAACCATGCAATCAAGCGGCTTAATTGATGCAAATGAATTAACTGGCTATCAACGGCTTATGCAACTTCTTAAGTCCGAACAAAATGGACAGCATATATTTGATATTGAAATCAATGAAGAGGAAGAGTTTATCATTAATGGTGTGAATATGGGGACACTCAGTTAATGGAGCATTCATTAAAGTGATTAGCAAATGGTAGTTAAAATACAAGATATCGCCGAAGCAACGCTCACAAAGGCAATTAAAATGGGAGCTGATGCCGCTGATATTATTGTTGCCGAAACCGAGCAGGCTTCAGTTGATGTTCTCAAGGGTGATCTTGAAATGGTCCAGCGATCTGAGAAAATGACTCTTGGACTCAGAGTGATTCTTGGTCATAAACAAGCAATGATATCCAGTTCGGATTTCACCCCTGAAACGCTTGACAATACCGTTGCACGAGCCATTACTATGGCGCAGGTTGCCCCTGATGACCCAAGCGTTGGTCTTGCCGAAGTCAACCAACTTATTGGCGAAATACCTACAGCAAGTTTAGAACGGTATGATGATACACCATTTCCAAGTCTAGAAGAAATGGAGCAATTTGGTGTGACTATGGAGAAAGCCGCATTAGATATTGAAGGTGTATCCAATGTAAGTTCAGCTTCAATGCAGTATGGCAAGTCAAAATCAATTTTGATGGCCTCCAATGGGTTTAGCGGTGAGCAATACTACAATTACCGTGGTGCCGGTTGCTCTGCTATTGCCGGTACAGATCTCGGCATGCAAACGGATTATTATTATCAACAACGCGTTTTTGCCGATGATTTGGATGCACCAGAATTTATAGGCCAAAAAGCCGGAACGCGCGCTGCTCAAAAATTGAACTCACAAAAACCTGAAACAATGATCTGCCCGGTTATTTACGACAGAAGAGTAGCGAGTTCGCTTATTGGTCAACTCCTCGTCGCCTGCAATGGACAATCAATTGCCAGAGGTTCAAGCTGGTTAATGGATAGCCTGGATTGCCAGATACTCCCCTCTAGTATAAGTCTTGTCGAGGAACCTCATCGTGTGAAATCACTATCCTCAAGATACTTTGATGCAGAGGGCCTTCCAACGTGTGAACGAGCCATTGTTGATAATGGAATTCTTAAATCCTGGATTTTAGATCTCGGAACGGCACGTAAACTCGGTCTTACTTCCACAGGTAATGCCAACCGAAGCTTAACTTCCGGTCCGTCACCTTCGATTACCAATGTTTCGTTAACACTCGGAGATAATTCCAAAGAGGACTTGATTAAAAATATCCAAAAAGGGGTCTTCATCAACTCCCTGATTGGTTCTACAATTAACCAGAATACAGGAGATTATTCACGAGGAGCTTCAGGAATGCTTATTGAAAATGGTGAACTCACTAAACCAATTACTGAGTTCACTGTTGCGGGAAATCTAAAAACAATACTGAGGTCAATTATCCCTGCGAATGATCCAAGGGAATTTAATTCATTTCGTGTTCCTAGTGTGTTGGTTGACGCTATGACCGTCGCCGGAAATTAGAAATTAAGAAAAAGGTTAGAGATTCCATGTCGGGTAAACTTCACCTTGTATTTGGCGGCGAGTTGGTTGACCTCCAATCAAAAAAATTTAAGGATCCACATGCAATTGATCTCGTTGGGATATTTCCCGACTACAAATCGGCTTACAATGCGTGGAAGGAGGTGTCGCAAAAAACTGTTGATAACGCTATGACTCGCTATTACATCGCCAAATTGTATCAGTTAATTGATGAAAAAGAAGCCCAAAGCCCAACCCAAGAATTTCCAGCTCAACACAGACCCCGGTGATGGACTAAAGGCATGAGCCAACCGGCATTTTGGTTTAGACGTAGCAGTCCGATATCGACCGCCTTACTCCCCTTGGCTTGGATTTGGCAATGTGGGCATAAGTTGAATACCATATTGAGACCTCGTAAGACGATTGGTATTCCAGTCATTAGTGTTGGTAATCTCAACATAGGAGGGACAGGAAAAACCCCTCTGACTATTTCTTTGGTACAAAAATTAATTGAGCAGGGACACACGCCGCACATTGTGTCCCGAGGGTATGGAGGGTACATTGACGGTCCAGTTCAGGTTAATCGTTACTTAAATCTAGTGAGTGAAGTCGGTGATGAGCCACTTTTACTTATGGAATTCGCACCAACTTGGGTAGCAAAAAATAGATATAAGGGTGCCCTGGAAGCACAAAAGCATGGAGCCTCAATTGTAATCCTTGATGATGGTCATCAGAACCGTCATCTAGTACCATCATTTTCTATAATTATTGTCGATAATTTGCTTGGATTTGGGAATGAACGTGTCATTCCATCAGGTCCGTTGCGTGAACCAGTTAAATCAGGTTTGGCACGAGCCAATTGTATTCTTGTTTCCAAGGACCATCAAGACCTCAGCGCCTTTGCAAAAAAACTCCCTACCTTAGCTGAATGCCCGTTGTTTTGTGCTACTTTAAAACCGCTTGCGCAAGGTTTGGATTTAAATCAATCCAAGGTCGTTGCGTTTGCTGGAATAGGGAATCCATTCAAATTTAAGAGAACATTAATCCAACTCGGGGTTGACCTGATAGAGTTTTTACCTCTTAATGATCATCAAGTTCCTTCTGAGAGCCTCTTAAGGCGGATTGAACGGAAGGCCAAACGTAATGATGCCCTTATTGTAACCACCGAAAAAGATGCTGTAAGGTTAAGTGATAAGTGGAAATCACGAGTTCTTACGATTCCAGTACGACTAGAGATCCATGACTGGAATGAACTTAAGCAGCTTATTCACCATGCGATTTCAAGTGAATCGAATCTTACGACAAATTGAAGGGATTAGGAATCCTTATCTAGTTCAGTTGTGCTTCAATTGCCGTGACAAGATCATCATAGCCTTTAAATGATTTTAAATGCCTGCCGTTGACCACAAAGGAGGGAGTTGAGGTAATGCCCAACTCCTGAGCTTGTGACCGAGAATGCATCACTAAGGATTCTTGGTAGTCTTTGTCTTGAAAACACTCATCAATTTCATTGCCGTCGTATCCAACGCTCACGGCCATTGATTTAATTCTTTGGGCGACTTCCCCTTGGGTTTTCAACTGAGTCCATTCTTGTTGTTTAGCAAAGACGAGGTCAACAAAACTGAAATAGTTTTCAGCGTTACCACAGCGCCCAACAACAGAAACAATCCAACCTGGAGCATCCCAAATCATTTCGCGAATTTCAAATTTAATTTTGTTCGTGTCGATGTAATCCTGTTTGAGGTTGCCATAAGGGCCGTTATGAAAATTTGCACAGTGCGGGCATGTATACGAAACAAATTCCACAATGTGAACGTTACTATCTACATTTCCAATCACAAGAGGGGGAAGAGTGATTTGGTCTGCAGCCGGTTCTTGAGCAATGGCTGCCCAAGTTGAAAAAAGTCCGAAAAATAAAAGGATGATATAAGATTTTAGGAGTCTTGTTAGGGTAAGGGTGGTATTCATTTTTTCTCCGCTATTTGGGTTTTTGCCATAACATTTAAGCCAAGATCATAAAGGAGTTCACGCAGTTCTGAGTTTTCGGCATCTTTAACGATTTCTTTGATCTTTTCTTTTTGTTCTTGGTTTGGCTGGTTTTTAACTTTTGCTTCTTTCTTTAGGTTGAAATTTTCGAAGGTCGTATGCTCAATTACTATTCCATTAACTGCCCCAAATCCAAAAGCAACATTGACTCGTTCAATAATTTGTTCACGCTGCATTTCTACTTTTTGAACAAAACCCTTCGGCACTTTGAGAACAAGTCGTGCGCCCTGTTTATTCCAATTTTTATGAAATACTCTTTCCGGGCGACAAATCCGTGCGAGTTTGACACCGACAATGTCATCCCAGCAGCTTATAATACGGTGGTCAACAATTCCTCGTTCCTCAGCACCATTGCGGGCGATATCTTCATATAACTCCTGTAGATGACTAAACCCTTTGGTTCGTTTTTGGCCGGACTTTGAATGATACAATTTAATGACTCTGGAAATTGGCTTTTAGCACATGTATGAATTTAAGTAGTTTAGTTTATATGTAAATTCATTTAATTGTGAAAAAAATGAGTCAAGAACAATTCAGTACACTTCTTCTCGGGTGGTATGACCAAAATGCAAGGGAAATGCCTTGGCGATGGAGCCCGCAGGATATCACCCGTGGGATAAAACCTGATCCCTATAAAGTGTGGCTCTCAGAGGTAATGCTTCAACAAACAATGGTCAAGGTGGTCATACCTTACTATTTAAAATTTGTAAACCGATGGCCTGATATCTATTCCTTAGCGCATGCTGACCTTGATGACATACTCAAGGAGTGGGCTGGGTTAGGATACTATTCCCGGGCCCGTAATCTCCATTCTTGTGCCAAAAAAATTGTTGACTGTTACGGTGGTTCCTTTCCAAATACAGACAAAGAACTGAGATCTCTCCCTGGTATTGGGACTTATATTGCTTCGGCCATTCGAGCCATTGCATTTTGTCAGCCGGCAACTGTTATTGATGGCAACATTGAAAGGGTTATAACACGCCTTTTTGCCATACAATCACCTCAAGCTCAGGCCAAAAAGTTGATTAGAAAACAGGCGGAAAAATTAACTCCGACCACACGGCCTGGAGATTATGCTCAAGCTCTCATGGACTTGGGGGCAACTCTTTGCCGACCCCGTTCACCTTTATGCTTCAAGTGCCCATTGCGGTTATGTTGTCAAGCGTTTCAAAAAGGTGTGCAAGATGAAATACCACAGCCGCGAAAAAGAAATCATATCCCAACACGAAGTGGAACAATGCTTGTGGTCTTAAATCAGAACAACTGCTTATTGGTTGAGAGACGACCCGAAGGCGGATTACTTGGGGGAACTATGGGTTGGCCAGGATATGGTTGGGAACCGAACAAAGACAAGCAATCACTGCCGATAGAAAATCCGGTCGCTATACCCGGTCATGTTCAACATACCTTCTCCCACTTTCAAGCTCAAATAAAAGTTCAAATAGGGCAAATAGATGTTGAGTATTGTTTAAGCGACGGGTATAAGTTGATTCCACTTGATGCATTTGACCCTCAATCCATGCCAACTTTAATGCGTAAAGTATATGAACATGTCCAATCGTATTGGTCTCAGAATTCGCTTGCAAAAAAATGAAGTGGTGACCCCGACAGGATTCGAACCTGTGGCCTACTGCTTAGGAGGCAGTCGCTCTATCCAGCTGAGCTACGAGGCCGTCCTTATGAAATACTCAATAACTTTGTTCAACAGCAAACTTTTTAACTCAATAATCAAATAAGGTGAGTTTAATTTATTTCCAACGTAACGATTTAGGCAGTCTAAATTCACTCAATTCCTTTTTTGTCCAGATTCTATTTGACAAATTTTCAGCATCTTGTCTAATTCCCGTGGTCAATCGGCAAATAAATGTCAGGTAGTATAGTTTTCAGTATTCATGACACGTCTCTTCAACGCTGCTTTGCGGTCCGCAGTTTCCAATTTACAGGGACTGCTTGTTGACCTTACTGAAAAGTATCATCGGGTATTTTCGATTTGGATACCTATAAGACCGAGAATGTTGATTAAAGGTACGCCTCTGGGAGTATGAGCATCACCTCAAATGACGAGTCGTAACAGTCGCAAGCCACAGGCTAGCAATGGTTGAGCTAATCCGGTTGTCCCCAAGTGGCATTCCCTCTTGTCATATAGGGGACACGTTGCTCTGATCAAACAATGTGGACCATATCTTAGACTCGTGTTGTTTTTACTTTTATGTCGATATCAGCATAAAAGTAAAAACAACACCATCGCCACTTGATTATTTGCGTGTGGTAGGGTTGTGAGTTTTTGCAGAGGTTACCCAAGATTTACCGAACTGGGAAAAGGTCAAATGAGATGTTCTTTCGAGGGTCTATTCTCCCTGATCTGCGATCAAAAAATTATATGGCCTTTTGTTGTGTTCAGCATCTGTGTTATCTCTTAAAGGCCCAGGGTCATTGAATGAGTACGGCTAGGATACAGAGGGCCTTGCACGGCATTCAAATCAGTATTCTGGAAAAGGCATTGGCGGCGTATCGAGTATCACAACACCATTGAAGTGATGTAATTAATTTGTATTATTCTCTGTCATTCTGTAAACAATCAACACAAATTAATTGAGAGCACTATTTCTTCCTAGTACCTCGCCTTAATCCATCAATTCAATGAAGGCGTGAAATTAGGGTAGATCTGGTAAGGGTCGGGATCAGGATTCGGCATCTTCCTCACCAGCTCATTCAATATCTTCACACATTCATCGAATTTCCCGAGGGTTGGATTCAAATTGGAATCAACACATAAAGCGCTGTAAATCACTTTTTCTTTGTCTAATTCATCTTTTGTGTGTGATTTTTCATCCTCTAATAATTTTAGCATTGCTTCTATCACTTCTTTTGGCAAAGTTTGTGTAATTTGAAAGTCAATATTATTAGCTTTCAGAACACACCAAGCTGCAAGGCGTGTCGGTTCTTGTCCAAGCTGCAAGGCATGTCGGTTCGGGAGGGGGGCGTCATTGAATGACCAAAGGGGAATAATTCCACAAGTGTGAATACCTTTAAAATCTCCATTGCGTGCCTGTTCTTGGGCCAGGGCCACGCGCACGACTTCAACATTACCAGAATCTCCATCGCGTGGCTGTTCATGGGCAAATAGCCCGACATTTCCTAACCCAATAATAAAAAAGATAATATTTACAATTTTGATGATACTTACCTCGTATTACAATTAATTTTTTTGGTTTTGAGCGACTTATTTTACAAGAGAAATTTTTCAAAAATCAAGAGACTTATGTCAATCTTTTGTGAGCTATCCCATCTTTAACTTCCCTGATATGCGATCGAAAAAATGAAAAACCTGTTGAATTAATTGTAACAACGGCATTTTCTTGCTATTATCACAACAACGTAAACTTAGACTTACGGGTGAACATTATGGTATCTCAAAATAACTTTCCGGTCAAGGCCCAATTGACCCCCAAACAAGACACAACACCCTTTGGTGGTGTCCTTCCGTTTTTGAAGATTGTGGGTGATCTAAAAATCCTTCACCGCCTCCCGTGTGACCGCACTCGGTCTCAGGGCTGGTTGGACGCTCAGATGGTTCTGAGTATCATACTCTTGAACATTTTAGGCTTTGACCGGGTCGCGGATATTGACCATCTGGAGAATGACACGGACTTGTGCATGACTGTTCGCCGACTGGAACTGAAGCTCTATGGTCGCCGCCGTGCCACCCTCAGCGCTCGTCTGCGTCGGGGTCGCAATCGCACGTTTCCCTCGCAGCGTACCGTCCATGATTGGCTTTCCCGTTATCATGACGATGCGGCGGCTCAGGCCCGGATCAAGGACCAGGTCTATATTCCACCACCGGCACAGGAATTGCAATCCTTACACCTCATTAACAAGTTCTTGATTACTCAGCAGATTACCACCCGCGGTGTAAAGCATCTGACCATTGATATCGATGCGACCATTATCCCATCGGGTAAGAAAGAGTGTCTCCCCATCTACCGTGTGACAACGGGTAAGGTTCCCTATGAGACAGGCTATCAACCCCTGATTGGCTATAGTCCTGAATTAGATATGATCCTTCATACTGAGATGCGTGATGGCAATGTTCCAGCAAGTCAGGACATTCTGCGTTTCCTGGTTGAGGTCCTGGAGATGTTGCCGGCGAGTATCACGTCGGTCTTGGTGCGGATGGACAGTGCCGGTTATCAACATGAGTTCATGAATTATTGCAATGACCCTTTGTGTCGGTCGGCCGAGCTCCAACGGTTTGATACGATTCACTTTGTGTGTGGTGAGGATAAGACGCCATCAACGATGGATGCCATCCGTGCGACCCCGGCGGCGGACTGGCAACCGTGCCCGTTAGGGACGCCGGGTTTGAGTGCGGCCGAGGTGAGTTATGTTCCGGCCAAGTTTGCCACCCGGCCGAAGGAGGAATGCATGCGCTATATCGCATATCGACAGGAGATTAATGGTTTAGAGATGGGTCATGATGATGTGGAGGGCGAGCATTGGCCGGGTGTGGATTCGAGCCGGTTGCGTCTGTTAGTGACCAATTATCCTGCGGTAGGCGAGACGGATGGGTCGGAACCGGAGATGGATATGTGGTCGGTGTGGGCGGAGGCCAATCAGCGTTGCGGGGACAGTGAGCAAGCCCATGCGATGGTCAAAGATGACTTTGCTGGTGGCATGATGCCTTCGGGACGGTTTGGAGCCAACAGTTGCTGGTTTTTTTTGGCCTGTTTGAGCCAGAATTTGGTGATGTATTCCCGTCCCCTTATGACGCGTGGAACAGTCTAGTTGCGCACGCGGATGAAAGCGTTTCGAGCGATGTTCATTTACCGGAGTGTTCGTCTGGTGTGCATGCCAACCAGTATATTCTGAAATGTGCGGTCACCGATAGTGGGCATTTGGAGAGAGGTTGGAACACATTGTTCCGACTCCAGATCTAAATGTGTTTGGGTTGCTTCACCGCCCCTCACCACACCTTCATTTAAGGCGTCATTGCAAGGTTTCTGTTCGGTCAGGAGGGGGAAGGTGTATGTGACAGTATTGCCACGGGGAGCATTTTAGGCAATCAGCACCACAAAGAGCACATTTAAAGTCGTACATCAGGTCAAACATAACGTTTTATGATGACGAAAAGCGAATCAGGCGTTACAAATTGCCAGAACTGAGAAATTATCCAATAATTTTAAGGGCACGTCTATTTATTCCAAATTAGAAAATACCATAATGGAGATTTGTTGGTCTGAGTAGTGTCAATGTGGAGGCTAGGTGTGTGATTAGGCCTAGGAAACGATGGAAAAGGGTCTATTTTTACCTTATTGGGGAAGATTATTGAATGAATGTGACCCAAAGGAGAAGAAATTATTCAGAATAATCATGATTTTTTCAAAGGCAAAAACAAGTGAATCCTGATTTTGGGATTTTATAGAGGTGCCCTTAATTTAGTTCGCTAGTCAGAGAATTTATTTCCAACATTTATTTTGGAACTCAATGAGGTGTTTTCCGCTCCCTGCTGAATTAAAATATATTCAAAATATTAGGAATTTATTTGTACATGGGCTGATGATATACATCAATGATACTTTTGCCGATGTAATCTTTTGTTCAAAGGATGCCTAGATGCTGTTAGAAAGGAATTGCATTGGTCGGAGCCCGCATTTTCGTGTAGTTGACATAAATGATTAATACAATGCCATTTATGGAGTTTTTAATTTAGTTTTGATTCTGCCAATCAAATTGTCACAACAAATCAAAGCAATGTAACGTCAAGGCTTCAGAAGTATACAAAATCAACGTTAAGATTGAATATTACTTTTGGCACAGAGTAACAGGTAAGTTTCTGCCTAAGTTTGGAGTCTTGGAACCAGATGGTAATTTATTCGTAATGAGGAATGTTTTCCCCGGTGGTTACGTCAATTGAGCATGTTACACCCTCAAATAAATGAAGTTCTTATTGAGACTCTAGAGGACTTAACATGTCATCAGTTTGATGAGGTTATTGATGTTCGCTCGCCCACTGAGTTTCAACAGGA
>Ga0209022_1000548_pt1 | contig 47171 bp, 36 predicted proteins | sample PinacodermPK_FD_187300 | JGI IMG/M metagenome (GOLD analysis project Ga0209022, IMG submission 187300) | Host-associated microbial community of the marine sponge Aplysina aerophoba from Gulf of Piran - sponge pinacoderm, lysed by proteinase... | ecosystem: Host-associated > Porifera > Sponge >...
TTCGCTAAACTAATACCTTTTCTATGTGATTTTCCTGCCATATATTACTCTATTTATATTGCAAATATACAACAAAGGAACGAGAGAATCAGTATATTAATGGTTACAAAAGCATATAATTCCCTTCTTTTTGGTAGAGATACCCACATCCATGATCACTGTCAAGCTCTTACCGATTTTCAAATAATTGACCATCTCTTGAAAAATAGAAGGTTCACTGACATTACCGGGATAAATTTCCGCCCAGCGAGGAAATCCTGATTCATCCATCATCAAAGCCAAAGTGACCAGTGGAAGATCCTGCCTTTTTTCCTTGCTGCGACCATGATGTAATAGTTCCCCTTTCTCTTTTCCGGTATAAAATAATACCATTTAAACACTACATTTACTCAAAATTTATGTTTTTAGGATTTTGTTCGCTAAACTCTCTCAGTAACTCTCGAAGATAGGATTATACTACTATATTTATATTATACCATAACGAACACTATATTGCTCAATAAGTTTATGTATTTACTCTACTGCTAAACAACTTAGGCATTAAATTTTCTATGAGCAACTTTAATGTGTAAATGGTATTACTCCATTAACTTATCAATTTTCTACATGGCTAAAAAATTGACATACAAGTACAAGAGAGCGAGCATGAACTGAGTAAGCTCATGCCCAAGCAAGAGAACCTCTCCAATAGAAGTAAGGTTAAGATGCTTCTCCTGATAAAATAGGAGAAAGTGATTTATACTAAGGATTTAGTCCCCATTCTTAGGTTTTGCCGTAAGACTATTTACCAATGGCTTAGGTTATATGAACAAGGCGGTTTAGAGGAATTGGTCACTATCAGACAACGAGCTGGTATTCCGCTATGGATAACGGAACAAACCAAATAAGCCATAGCATCTATGCTTGCAAATCCTACAACAACGATAACTAGTTATGTTGAGTTATTAGCATGGGTGCATAAAAATCATCAATCCAATATAAGTCTATCAAGTCCTTTATAATCATTGTCGGAAACATCACAATAGTGTGCTGACTGTTTCAAGAAAATCTCATCATAAAAAAGATAAACAGGCTACAAAAGAGTTTTAAGAAGAACTTCCGGATAAGCTGCTTTAGATTAAAAACGAAATAGATGAGGCTAAGTTTGATTCCTTCAATCTTTATTTTCAAGATGAATCTCGTTTTGGATTAATGACCAAACAAAAGCGGGTATTGGTTTCCAAAGGTGTCAAGCCTATTGGTAAGCATCAGCACATCTATCAATCGCTTTGGTTATGGGGTTGCTTTTCACCTATCGCAGGGAATAGCTTCTAATGGGAAACATCACCAGTGTCTAATGATATTTTCGAGGGTTTTCTGAATGATTTTAGCAAACAAAATCCGAAAGAACTTAAAATCCTGATTATAGACAATGCTGGCTTTCATGCTTCTAAGAATATGACCATTCCAGAAAACATTAAGTTCATCAGAATTCCTCCTTATACCCCAGAGCTTAATCCTGCTGAAAAGGTATGGCAATGGATAAAAGAAAGAGTGGCTATGAAATTCTTTGAAGATCTTGAATCTCTAAAGAAAAAAATAACGGAGATGATTACGCAACTGAAGTCTGAACTCATCAAATCCATTACAAGATATGAGTTATACACCAAAGCCTTTTTGAGCGAATTCAGTGTTTAAATGGGATTAGACACTAAAACCTTTTTGAGTAAATATAATGTTTAAGTGGTATAAATATGACAACAGAAAGGATTGATAGTTGAAATTATTCAATAAAATGACTAAAAAAATTTTTTAGGAAAGAAAAAAATGTCCTTTTGACAAACTTGCGTATATATGTTGTACGTCCTGGAAAAATCCTTGCGTACCTGAAAAGATTCGTGTCCACATTTAACATATTTACACAGACTTCGGCAGACTTTGGCACACTCCCGAATTTACTTCTTTTGGGCTATCAAACTTTTTAATATTTGTTAAAATTTCATCAAGTATAATCGTTATTTTGGATATATCCTTATTAAAATATATCTTTAACAACACTTAAACTATAATTGAAATCCCATTTCGTTGTTTTCCTCAATAATTCCTTGAACCGATTTGATGAAAGTATTATGAACTGTATTCGCATTATTTAAAAATTCTTTTGTATAAGTCATTCCCCCTAATCTACTTCTTCTTGTCCAAAGTTCACTCACAAGCCGATCATCATTGTTTTCTCCTTTATGTCTGTACCCAGCAAATCTATCCCATATACCACTCCCTTGGCTAGTTCCAAAATAAATCTGATTAATACGGACAATCGTAAAATCATCCGTTTTTGAAACTTTAAGAACAGCATGTCTCAATGCTTTAAAATGAGTCCAATTTTTAGTTCTTCGAATTTCACCTTGCAAATGCAATGGAAAAATGATTTTAGTTGTTCCTTCATCAATATTTAATGACAAAGGAAATTCTTTTTGCCAATAAGGGTCTCCATTAATACTAATCCCAAAATGACTGCCATCTTGAAGAGAAACATGAGAATAACTATAAGGCAAAGGAGTATATCCACAAGATATAATTGTGATCATCAGTATGGCATAAAATATATGTTTCATTTGTTTTGAATTATTTATTTTAAAAAATGATTAATAATCCGCGAATATACACTATAAAACAATCCATTCAATTATTGTTTTACACATGGCTACACTATACCTTAGATGATTGTGCGTAGAAGTTTCTGTAGCAACAACTATAGATGTAGACATAGTGGTCTATATCCTTTTTGACAATTCACTTTTGTCTTTTGTTACAAAGAGTAATACCATAACGAACACTATATTGCTCAATAAGTTTATGTATTTACTCTACTGCTAAACAACTTAGGCATTAAATTTTCTGTGAGCAACTTTAATGTGTAAATGGTATAATATGTCCTGTATAAGTTTCTTATCCGTTTTTATTGATAGCCGACATCCCAAAGGCCATATGTTTATTGCTACGTTCACGTCAGCTTTCATCAATAAATTACATTCATGGGGTACAAATTTAGATTGCAATAATCTATTATCTTTTTCCTTATGTCCTCAATAGTGACATCGTTAGGATTTATATCTTGAATCAACTTTATAGACAAATGACTTATCGGATAAATACAGTTCTAATTATTACCAACCGGCACCTGATATCGCTCTATTTAACCCGAATTATTAACATTAACTTCAAAATAAGCCTTTTAATCTGAACCTCCCCCTATCTGGGCTTTCAGATGAAAGATTTTCTTGGTATTTGTTATTATTTTGGTTGAGAGTTGAGATAAGTAGATATGTTCATAATTCAGATACTAATTAATGTAGGAATAATATGGATAGGGATCTTTGCACTAAATTTTTGTTAAACGCATTAGAATAGAGGTATTAATCAATGTTAGAAATTTATTTAACATTGAGTTAAAATACTTCTATAATAGAATCATATTTCGTATTATAGAAATCATTAATCCTTTAAAATCTTTGCAGTTTTAATTCTAAACAAATGATCTTTTTTAAACCACACCAAACCAGGAGTACCTCTTCTTCAAGCCAATTTTTTAAAAATATTAACTCTATCATTGACTGGAAACCTATAGAAAAGTATCTAGTTGACAATTATAAGCCTGAGAATAAACAAAGAGGTCAAAAGGCCTATAATCCAATGATATTGTTTAAAATGCAGTTGATTTCAGTGTGGTATGGTCTTTCGGATGAAAAAACGGAAGATTTGACTAAAGACCACATCAGTTTCAGTCAGTTTTGTGGTTTAGAATTAGAAGATAGTGTACCTGACCATAGCACACTATCTCGATTTCGGTCGGAATTGACTAGGAAGAAGTTGTATCATCCCATCATGTTGAAGGTCAATAAACAATTATCCGAAAAGGGATTGAAGATCGAAGGTATAGCAATTATTAATGCATCTCTTACCTCAAGTCCTTGTTCTTCAAAGATGGGTTTAGATGTAATAAAAAAAATTACAGAAAGCTGTCATATCAATTTCTTAATAGGTTCTGGAGCATCAAAACCATTTTTGGGTACTCTTGGAAAGGTAGAATCATTGCTAAATGATTTGGCAAATAGAGATGATTCTGATTTAAAAATAGTCCTTGATGCTTCAATTAAAAAGTACTATTACGATCTGTCTATAAAGGGGAATATTGAGATTCGATCAGGAAATAAAGGTAAAGATTTAACTGAGACAAAAATCAATTATAACGATTTCATTCAATCAATCAATACGATATTAATTAAAAGAGGCTCCAGTCTTATTGCAAAACAGATAAACCTATTTACTACTAATATGGATTTGTTTTTAGAATATACCTTAGAAAATAACAAACTAGCATTTAATGATGGCTTCACCGGAAGACTAAACCCTGAGTTTGGCACCGAAAATTATAACAATGTAATCAACAAGACAAGCGTACATTACGAATATCAATCTGAAATACCAACATTTAATTTATTTAAATTACATGGCAGCGTTAATTGGAAGTATGATAAGAAAGCTATTGTTTATGATTACGGCTTAAGTGTTTTAAAAAGTATTAACAAGGTTGAAATTAACCAAAACGATTTTTTAAAAATTGAGGATAAAGGAGAGAATTTATTTGACTGTAAAACAATTGAGGAGTTAGCACAAAAATGGAGTAAGAAAAAAAATAAATCTCATCAAGAATTTATAAATGCCTATAATAATCTTGTTATGATAAATCCAACCAATGAAAAATTTAAAATCACAACTGTAGATTATACTTTTTATGAACTTTTAAGAATGTACTCGAATTATCTTGAAAGGGAAAATTCAGTGCTATTTGTTTTTGGCTTTTCTTTTGCAGATGAACATATTAGAGAAATAACCAAAAGGGCGGCGAAATCTAATCCTACACTTACGATAATAATATTTGCCTTTTCTAAAGAAGATAAAGATTCAATTTCAACCCTCCTACCTAATCTTTTAAATATCAAATTTATTTATGATGAAGATGACATAATTAACTTCTCCTTGGATGTAATCAATGAACAATATTTTAAAAAAATAGCACAATCTCTAAAAGAAGAAAATGACTGACCTGAGTACAGTATTAAAAATTGGTAAAGTAATATCAGTAAAAGGAAGGCAAGTAAAAATTTTGGTTAGTAAATCAAAAAATACATCATATTTGAACTTTAACGGAGATTTAATCAAAAATGTATCCGTTGGAAGTTACATTAAGATACATAAGGGATTTCAATATATTATCGGAAAAATAGATGGTGAATCTATTGAAGAGGATAAATATATTATAACTAAAGAATATAAAAAATTAAAAGATAAAATACAACGTATTCTTCTGATAAGCTTATTAGGTTACTTTGAAGAATCTGGTTTTAGACAAGGTATTAAAGAACTTCCCCTTATTGGTAATGATTGCTTTTTACTTACTCAAGATGAGTTCAATCGTGTCCATAATTTTGTTAGAAGAATAAATGGTGTAAAAGATGAAGAAATTATAATAGGCAATCTTTCAAGTGAAAGAAGTAAAGAAATTAAGGTTGGCCTAAATGGTTTATTTGCGAGTCATATAGGGATATTCGGTAATACTGGTAGTGGAAAGTCATATACACTTGCATGTCTATATCATCGTTTGTTTAAACAATACGAGAAAGAGGATAGTTTTAATAAAAACGCTCATTTTTTGTTTATTGATTTTAACGGTGAATATGCAGGTGATAAGTGTATTACAGAAGATAAAAAAGTTTACAACCTCTCTACTAGAAAGGAAATTGAAAGTATTATTCAAGAGGATAAACTTCCTTTTAGTGAGAATGCTCTAATAAATATAGAGATTATTTCTATTCTAGCTAATGCAACAGAAAAAACTCAAAAGCCATTTATTTCAAGATCTATTAACTTTCTTAAAAAGGTCATTAAATCAAATGATCCATTAGGTTATTTCAGACAAATTGTTAAGAAGAGAGTTTCTGATGTCATGCTTATGTCCGATAAGGTTAAAGCATATGTGTTAGTTGATTACTTAAATATCTTAGTCAACAAAGAAGATATTCAAGAATTAGTTTTCAATTTTGCAGAATGGAATAATACTAACAAGCATTTTATGCTTAAAGGAGGAAAATATAGGCAGTTGACAGACGACGAAATAAAAAGATTGCCACTATTCAAAGCCATTGATCGCTACGAATTCCCTGAAGATATGGTTTCCAAAGTAATTGATTTTCTTTATTTGCAACTAATTTCTGATGTCCACAATGATAAAGCAAAAAATGACCATATCAGTCCCGCTATTCATAAACTAAAAAGCAAAATAAACGATCTTAAAAAAGTAATTAACACTATAGGGTTAAAAGACAAAACTAATTTTTGTGAAAATTCAAACCACAATGGATTTGATTCAAATGGTACGAGGTTAGAAGTCCCAACTCTCTTTGGCAATAATTCGAGGGTAATTGTAAATCTTAATGATGTTAATCTAGATATGAAAAAGACTATTCCTCTCTTGTTGTCTAAAATAGCATATGAAAAGAATAAAGTTGAATATAGAAAAGGAGGTAAAAAATATCTAAACATTGTTATTGATGAAGCCCACAATATTCTTTCTTATACGTCACAAAGAGAAAGTGAAACATGGAAAGATTATCGCTTAGAAACATTTGAAGAAATAATCAAAGAAGGTAGAAAATTCGGTGTTTTCTTAACCATCGCTAGTCAAAGACCCTCTGATATATCAACCACAATTATTTCACAATTACACAATTACTTTTTACATCGATTGATTAACGATAAAGATATTGATACAGTAAAGAGGTCAATTTCATATTTAGATAGGGTGTCATTTGAAGCCCTGCCTATAATGCCAATAGGAACATGTATTCTTGCTGGCCTTTCTGCACAAGTTCCGGTGGTTGTTGAAGTAGATAAAATAGATGATGACTATGAACCTCTTAATAAAACAATAAGACCTACAGATTATTGGAAGTAGACTTTGGATAATACGATATTGATACTTATATCTGAAGTTCCTCCCTATTTTGAATTTCACATTCAAAAATTCGCTTCATTTTGGAAGATTTTCAGACGTGATATTTTGCTGTCCGGATTTGATTTACCGAGTAGTAAATCTTAACTTTCAACCCTTAGGACTAGATGCTTGGATTTTAATTCCCAGCAGATCAAAAGCCCGCTTTCTAGTTCCCTCTAGACCATGAAGGATGACTACCTCAGGGATTGAGTCTGTGTTGATATTGGGTTTTCCAATAATGCGAATTACACCAGTCAGTTCGTTCATCAAACTACCAAAACTCATGACCTTGTCGCCATCTTTGTTGCGCTTACGCCTTACCTTGGTTTTGGTCTGGGCTGAACTTGAAGCAGATGCTACTACATCCTTACGCTGGGCTTGTTTTCCTTCCAAATCATCTTCACTAAACAGAATCGGTGCCAGCTCTTTACGCAAATGATATTCCACATAGTAGGCCAGCATACACAAAAATACATGAGCTTGAACCCGCTTCTTGTGCCGATGATGAATCGGTCGAATCTTCAAAGAAATGTTTCTCATCGACCGAAAGGCCGACTCCACAGCAGAAAGACGCTTATAGTCAAGGACGATAGCTTCGTTGGACGGAGGAACTTCTTTTAGACTCGTCCGAATGGCATAGACCCCATCCAGCTCCGCTGACCGCTCAATAGCCGATTGATCCCGTCCATAGGCTAAATGTCCCTCTTTGACCTCCAGATGGAAGTACTTCTTCATCTTGTGCTTCTCTACAACCCTATCCACTTTTATGGCTATGGCAGTCTCACATTTGAGGGGTTTTGTTTTTCGCTTAGTAGCAATCACTATCTGCTCTAAGGCCTTCTCGGTTTTCACTAGAAACTCCTCACGTCGCTTCTGTTTCATGGCTTTCTGAACAGAATTCTTGCAAAATATCAGCCGATCTTGGGGAAATAAATCTGTCTGTACCTCCATCAGACTCTGCTTATCAAGTTTATCCAGATCCACCGTTTTGGTCTGCTTGACCACACTTGCGATGGTCTCCTTACGCAAAGCCGAAATCCAGTCCATACCCACAGGAACCAACTCTTGTTGTATGCCCTTATGCGTCAATATCCCACGATCTCCTACCATAATCACATGCTGGAAACCAAAGGTCTCTCGCAACTTGGTAACCTGGTCCGATAGTGTCCTGGGATCCGAAGTATTCCCTTTGTAGATCTGCACAGAAATAGGACAACCCTCCTGATCGGTCATTAGACCGATGACTATCTGCTTCTTCCCTCTCTTGCGGTCCCTATTATACCCAAAAGCAGCTAACTCATTCTGCTTACCTTCCACATAACTACTGGTCAAATCGTAAAGTACCATCCCTCCTTCGGTTAGATGCCGTTTGGATAGGCGATACTCCATGTCAGTTTTTCGCTCAATGAGCCAGTCCATGGCCCATACAGATCATCCGAATCGACTCCTTTGAGTGCCAGTTCCTCATTGAGGGTGGAGGATGCCGAACATCGATCCAACAGCGTGCTGGTGGCTAATTTACTGGAAGGATGCAACACACGTGCAGCGATCATGCCAAGCACCAACCGGCGGTTACGGGAATCTCTAGGTGCAAGCAACTTGGGGATGCCTAGTTTCTTGATCATATGCAGTACCACAGCTACATGACCGTGTGGTTTACTGCTGATCAGCGTGAAGGCATCTTCAATGGACTTGACCACGATTCCTCCACTGAAGAGTTCTTTGATTTGTAGAATGATCGGTAGAGGAAGTTTGGTGATATTAACGATAGTGGTTTTGACGGATTTACCGTTGACCCATTTGGACTCACGGATGAGCCATGTGGGCTTGGATTTTCGGTTTGGTATTCGAGATACGTACATGGGTAGGTAATAAAATTTTAATGGTTATACATATAGGTATCAAATATAGGAATTAATTTGATAAAAAAGGCTTTATTGGATGATTTTCTAAGAAATTTCTATTCATTTATACATGGGCAGCAAATTTCGGGTAAAATTCCTTAGAATATACATATAAAACACATATAAACATCTAAAAATCGGTAAAAAAGAGTCGAAATCCCTAGAAAACCCTCAAAAATCAATGAAAAAAGCCGAAATTTGAACAAATTTCTTCCTGAAATCAATCAAAAAAAGCCATATCAGGAAAAAATAGGGGGGAGTCATAAGAATGGTCATAAGTCGCTGTATCTCAACTGGTGATCGTGAATGTCAATAAAACAAATACAAAAAACTTTCTCATTTACATACCTCTTTCAATCCAATCAACGAGATTACATTATAATACTTTTCAGTAGAATTATAAACATCAGTTTCAGTGATTATCTCTCCTAGACCATAAATACATTTACCAAGAATGTCATTTACAAGTTGAGAAATCGTAACCTAAAATGGAAATTTCTAATCAGTTTGTTATGGAAGCTGTGATCAACTCAACCCATGATGGATGATTTATATAAGAATACACATTTTAAATTTTGAAACATCTTATAGCAAAATAACTATTGAGATTTTCTATGATCAGATAGAAACTTTTCAAGTCCAATGTCCGTTAGTGGATGCTTAAGTAAACCCTTAATAGCACTTAATGGACTTGTTATCACATCAGCACCTATTTTGGCACAGTTCACTATGTGCATCGTGTGTCGGATGGAAGCAGCAAGAATCTCCGTCTGGAAACCATAATTATCATAAACCTCACGGATTTCTTCAATTAACCCAAGTCCATCAGTAGAAATATCATCTAGTCTACCAATGAAAGGAGATACATAAGTCGCTCCTGCCTTGGCAGCTAGTAATGCTTGACCGACAGAAAAAACTAATGTACAATTGGTACGAATGCCATGATCAGAAAAATACCTTAAAGCCCTTACTCCTTGTTCAATCATAGGAACTTTTACCACAATCTGAGGGTGAATCTCTACCAAAGCCTTACCCTCATTGATGATTCCCTGATAGTCTACAGATATGACTTCAGCAGACACATCTCCAGTTACAATATCACAGATTGCCTTGTAATGATTGATGACATTTTGATTTCCCTTGATACCCTCTTTAGCCATTAGGGAAGGGTTGGTGGTTACCCCATCAAGACAACCCAGTTGCTGGGCTTCGGCTATTTGGTCTAGATTTGCTGTGTCAATAAAGAATTTCATGGTCTAATTAGTGTAATTTATAGTGATTCTTCAATAATTTTTCATAGGTTTTCGAGGGCAATAAATCCTTGAGGACTATAGACAATTTTTGCATCGGTGGTCCAACCCGGTAATGAACTTTAGGATTTCTCTTTTTTATTATTTGATGAACTTTTTTAGCCACCTCTATCGGATTACCCCCACCATCAACATCTTGATTAATTTGTTTATGAATCCTGGTATAAGTCTCATGATAAGACGAAGATTCGGGTACTTCAACCTTAATTCTTCGGTTTGTAATTGGAGTTGCAAAAGATCCAGGGGCTAAAGTGGAAACCCGTATTCCAAATTCTGCTACTTCTAGCCTCAGGGACTCAGTCAGCTTATCAAGTGCAGCTTTAGAAGATGAATAAACGCCTCGATAAGGTAACCCCATATAACCAGCAATTGAAGAAATATTTAAGATAAATCCTTTTTTTGCCTCACGCATATGTGGTAAAACCTCTTGAATAACTGAAATTACGCCAAAACAATTAGTTTCAAAAAGCCTACTCACCTGCTGATGATTAACCAATTCTAAGGGACCAACAATGCCTAATCCAGCATTACAAATCAATACATCAATCTTGTTGCTTTTGCTAATTATTTTTTTAACACATCTACTAATAGAATCTTTATCCAATACATCCAGAGGTAAAAGCGAAAATTCATTTAATTCAGGATAATTATTGGGATTTCGAGAAGTACCATAAACGGTATAGCCCTTTTCTGTCAAAAAACGTGCAGTTGTCAAACCCAAACCCGATGAGGCTCCAGTAATTAAAACAACTTCAGGCATATGTTATAAAAAGAGGCAAGCTCCCTGCATCACACCGCTACGACCACCTACCCTTGCTGCGTTCCCACCCTGGGGGGGATTCGGCAGGAGCTGGTTGTGCAGAACTTGCCAAGGCAAATTTAAGAGTTTATAGATATTCAAAAGACCTATTTATTAAATTTGACTCCCATGAAATCGTTTCGACTAAGTGTTGTACCACTATTATTTCTTGCTCTCTTTACTTGTAAAGACAATAGAAATAATCCACTAAATATAGATGTTCCAAACGCTGGAAGACTATCCTGGGGAGATACACTTAATATCAAGATAAAAAAAACTTCATTTGAACTAGATTCAATCAAATTTGAACTCAACGGAAAACCAATAAATCCTCCACTTTTATTAACAGATGAGCCACTTGGTGAACAAACAATTAAAGCGATAGGTTATATCAATGGAAAAAACTACATAAGAGAAAAAAAAATTGACATTTTTTCAGACACTACTCCTAAATTGTTTGGGTATGAAATACTAAATTCCTTTCCACACGATCCAACGGCATATACTCAAGGTCTAGAGTTTCATGGAGATACTCTATACGAAAGCACTGGATTACGAGGAGAATCAACATTGAGAAAAGTAGACTACAAGACTGGTCAGGTTTTAAGAAACATACCTTTAGATAAATCCTACTTTGGCGAGGGAATCACTATCTATGATAATCGAATCATTCAGTTGACCTGGACTTCCAAAATTGGGTTTGTATATGATTTAGAAACTTTGGGATTAAAGAGTTCCTTTGACTATGATATCAGTAAAGAAGGATGGGGACTTTGTAGTGATGGAAAGTATCTATATAAGTCTGATGGGTCAAATAACATTTGGATTTTAGATAAAGAAACCTTCATAGAAACAGGCGACAAAATACAAGCCACCACAAATAGAACCTTAATAAATAAATTAAACGAATTAGAGTGTCATGATGGCTACATTTATGCTAATACCTATCAACAAGATCGTGAGGTGGTAGTCATAATAGACTCAAGGACAGGTCAGGTAAAGGGTTTAGTAAATTTTGAGGGTTTAAAAGATTTGGTTGACCCAGACACTAATCCGGATGTCCTAAATGGAATTGCTTATCACCAAAATAGAGGGACTTTTTTTGTGACAGGAAAAAATTGGGATAAGCTATTTGAAATTAAAGTTATTCCCAGAGAATAATTTTAATCTGTTTATCATTTATCCTCCGATTGCAATCTAACTAAACTATCAAGAGTCAATCGCAACATATAGTAAACCTCCTTATGACATTTAATTCTACAGTCTAAATCCCAAAAAAACCTCACTGATCCCGAACCTTGGATCAATGAGGTTGCAAAACAAACACAGAAAAACGGTCTATTATATCAACATACATTTAGTGGTTGACATATATATCACCATCTTTCATCACAAAGGTAATATTTTGAAGTGTTTCGACATTATCTAACGCATTTTCATCCGAGGCAACTATATCTGCAAAATAGCCAGGAGCGATTTTGCCAATATAGTCTTCCTGGTCTAAGAGTTTTGCAGCAGTTATTGTAGCCGATTGAATCGATTCTGCTACAGGCATTCCAGCTTCAACCATATAATAAAATTCTTTTGCGTTTTCCCCATGTTTAAAAACTCCTGCATCTGTACCAAAGACAATTGGCACTCCCCTTTTGTATGCTTTACCGAATGTATCTTGAATTAAAGATCCTATCAATAAAGCTTTTGGTACGATGACCTGGGGATAATATCCGGGGATTTCAGCATTTCTAGCTACAGCTTTTCCGGCAGTGATAGTTGGCACCAGATAGGCATTTTTTTCAATCATTAAATCCATTGTTCTAGTACTCATCATGGTACCGTGTTCGATTGTTGTTACTCCAGCACGTACTGCTCTGGCCATTCCTTCATCTCCATGAGCATGTGCCGCGACCTTCATGCCATAATCATTAGCCGTTGTAACGATAGCCCTTATTTCGTCTTCCTCAAATTGCGGATTTTGTCCACTTTTCGCTACACTTAGCACACCTCCTGTAGCGGTGATTTTTATCCAATCTGCACCATTCTTATATCTCTGTCGAACTGCTTTTTTGGCATCAGCTATCGAATTAACAACACCTTCTCTAGGACCTGGATCGCCTTGTAAATCCAATCTATATCCATTGGTAGGATCTCCATGACCTCCAGTTGTGGCCAAGGTTTTCTCAGAAGTAAAGATTCTTGGTCCAATCACTTTGCCTGCATTTATGGCGTTTCTTAAGGCGACATTTACACCGGTTCCTCCAATATCCCGAACGGTTGTAAATCCAGCATACAAGGTGGTTTTGGCATAGACAGTTGAATTAAATGCTAAATCTGCAGGGTTCAGTTGAAACCGCTGCAAATATATCTTGGGATTACTTTCCGACTCAATATGGACATGCATATCAACAAACCCTGGATAAAGGGTTTTTTCTTTCAAATCTATAATTTGGACATCTTCCTCAGTTGGGTTTATGTATCCATTCTCAACACTCTCAATTAGATTTTGATTGACAATAATGGTTTGTTCTACGTCAATTTCCCCGTTCTCGCTATTAAAAACTTTTCCTGCATGGATATAGGTTATTTGGGCAACTAAAATCCCTGGAATCATACATATTCCGAAAAAAATACTTTTCATACGTTATTTTTATTTGGTTAAAAATACACTTTATTCTAAATTAATTCATGTAGATGAATCAAATTATTAACAGATGATTAAAACGAAATTAATCCTCTTATAATCCAAAAATTTAACTTCTACCAATCAGGATAGTCATGCAAACAAAGGAAATGGCGAAATAAATTCACGTACCTCATGACCAATTAAGTCTAGTTTTGATTCATTATTTATGGAGTTAAGTGCTCTATCAATAAAATGAACAATCTGATCCATATGATTTTCTTCAAGACCTCTGGTAGTAATAGCTGGCGTTCCGATTCTAATACCTGATGTGACAAAAGGTGATTTATCATCAAATGGCACCATATTTTTATTTACCGTAATATCAACTCGCTCCAAAACAGCTTCGGCATCCTTACCAGTAATTTCTTTATTTCTCAAATCTATTAGCATCAAATGATTGTCTGTGCCGCCCGATACAAGGTTGTAGCCTCTTTTTAAAAAAGACTGGGCCATTGATTTAGCATTTTTTTGAATCTGGATTGTGTAGTCCCTAAATTCATCTGTTTGAGCTTCTTTGAACGCTACGGCTTTAGCTGCTATTGAATGAACTAATGGTCCACCCTGATTGCCGGGGAAAACTGCCATATTGATCAGATGAGACATTTTTCTTAAGTTACCATTTCTAAATCTTAGTCCTAAGGGATTCTCATAATCAGTCCCTATCAATATGATTCCACCGCGAGGACCACGAAGAGTTTTGTGGGTAGTAGTTGTCACAATATGACAATGCGGAAAAGGGTTATTTAATAATCCCATTGCAATCAAACCAGCAGGATGAGAAATATCAGCAAGTAAGGTAGCTCCTACCTTATCGGCAATGGTTCTAAATGCTTCATAGTCAATATCGCGAGGATATGCTGAAGCTCCGGCTATGATCAGTTTTGGTTTTACCTCTGAAGCGGTTTTTTCTAAAGCATCATAATCTATATAATTGGTTTTTTGATCAACACCATAAAAATGGGCATCATATAGTAAACCAGAAAAATTCACAGGAGAACCATGAGTAAGATGACCTCCATGAGAGAGATCGAAACCCAGAATAGGATCATGGGGCTTTAATAAAGATGCAAATACTGCGGTATTTGCTTGAGAACCAGAATGAGGTTGGACATTAGCAAATGAAACATTGAATAATTCTTTTGCTCTAGCAATAGCTAGTTGCTCTATCTGATCTATTATCTGACACCCACCATAATACCGCTTACCGGGATATCCTTCAGCATATTTATTAGTCAATACAGAACCCGTTGCATCAAGGACATTTTGAGATGTAAAATTTTCAGAAGCAATCAGCTCAATACCATTGGTCTGCCTTGCTTTTTCTGTTTCAATAAGAGAAAAAACTTCTTTGTCAATCACAAAAAATAATTATACGTTGATGGGGCAAAAGTAAATATTTGAAAGCCTCAATTTTTAGTCTTTTTCTAATGAAGTCTTAAAAACTTATTATATAGCAAATTCGGAATTCAAAATGATTTTATTCTTTGCTGACTATTTACTCTGATATAGCTTATTTTTAGTTCACTAATGTGCGAATAAACCTACAAACAACTTGAAGTATATCTTATAAGTAATTGATGAATAGTATTATTTGCAAGTAAAAACACACTGACAAAATGTCTTAAATGTTTATTGGTACAATAATTGAGTTGACATATTTGGTAGAATTATTTTACTAACATGAGTATAGTCGAAAAAATTGAGATAAAATGGATTTTAACAATTTGACCATTAAGGTCCAAGAGGTTATTAGCGAATCCGATGAGTTAGCCCGAACAATGAACCATCAGGAGACAAAAGCTGAACATCTTTTGAGTGCAATGATTAGTGCTGATAGTCACATTCTTCCGACAGTTTTAAAAAAAATTGGCATTGATCTAAATCGAATCAAAGAGCAAAACGACCAATTATTAAAAAAAATACCCATTGTATATGGTCAAGAGAGCCAGTTTTCCGAAGAGTTCTATCATTTGATGGTTGGTGCTTCGACGCTTGCAGAAGATCGTGGTGATCAATATGTAACTATTGGGCATTTGCTAGAAGCCTTGTTTGATTCAAATACAGAAGTAGGGAAAATGCTTAAGATTCAAGGCGTTAGAAAACGATTTTTGACTAAAGCTTTAGAGGAAATCATGAGTGGAGAAAAGGTATCATCGGCAAATGCTGAATCCAATTATAAAGCGTTGGATAAATTTGCTAGAAATCTCAATCAGCTAGCTTCGGAAAACAAACTAGACCCCGTAATAGGACGGGAAGATGAAATTCGACGCTTGTTACAAATTATTTCTCGGAGGACTAAAAACAATCCTATTTTGGTTGGAGAGCCCGGGACTGGTAAAACGGCTATTGCCGAAGGACTTGCTCATCGAATAATCAATGGTGATGTGCCAGAAAACTTAAAGGAAAAGGTGGTTTATGCATTAGATATGGGAAGTCTTATTGCTGGAGCTAAGTACCAAGGTGATTTTGAAGAAAGACTAAAAAGTGTCATTAAAGAAGTAATCAAAAGTGATGGTACGATTATTTTATTCATTGATGAAATCCATACTCTTGTTGGAGCAGGAGCACATTCGGGGGCAATGGATGCCGCAAATATTTTAAAGCCGGAATTAGCCAGGGGTAGTCTCCGAGCTATCGGAGCAACAACATTAGATGAGTTTCAGAAGTATTTTGAAAAAGATAAAGCTCTAGAAAGGAGATTTCAAAAGGTCATCGTTGATGAGCCTTCAGTTGAGGATGCCATTTCTATTTTGAGAGGCATCAAAGAAAAATATGAAACCCATCACAAAGTCCGCATTCAAGATGATGCAATAATTGGTGCGGTGAAATTATCCAATAGATATATTTCCAATAGATTTTTACCTGACAAGGCCATTGACCTGATAGATGAGGCAGCATCTAGGTTGAGATTAGAAATCAATTCAAAACCAGAGGTATTAGATTCATTAGACCGAAAAATTCGACAATTAGAAATTGAACTTGCCGCAATAGTTCGTGAGGGTGATAAGCACAAAATAGATCGAATCAATAATTCCTTAGCTGAATTAAAGGAAGAAAGGGGAGAATTATATTCCCGATGGAGTAAAGAGAAGGAATTAGTAGATCAGATCCAGTCTTCGAAAGAACATATTGAAAATTTAAAGCAAAGAGCCATAAAGTATGAAAGGGAGGGAGACTATGCCAAGGTTGCTGAAATTCGTTATGGTAAGTTAAAACAACAGCAGGTTCAGTTGGAAAATATCCAGTCTCAGATTGCAGAAATCAAATCTGGAGACCCTATGATTACAGAGGAAGTCGTCTATGCGGACATAGCTGAAATAGTTGCTAAATGGACAGGAATTCCTGTAGCAAAGCTTCTTCAGACCGAAAAGGAAAAACTACTTTCATTAGAAGATCATATATATAAAAGATTGGTTGGACAAGATGAAGCTGTACGAAAAGTTTGTGATGCTGTTCGCAGGAGCCGAGCTGGACTTCAAGATGCCAATAAGCCTATTGGTAGTTTTCTCTTTTTAGGAACTACAGGTGTAGGTAAAACAGAACTTGCCAGGTCTTTGGCTGAAGTTCTATTTGATGACGAGCGAAATATGACACGCATTGACATGAGCGAATACCAGGAACGGCATTCGGTAAGCAGATTGGTTGGTGCACCTCCGGGATATGTTGGATATGATGAAGGAGGTCAACTTACAGAAGCTGTAAGGCGAAAAGCATATTCAGTAATTCTGCTGGATGAAATTGAGAAGGCTCATCCTAATGTGTTTAATGTCTTATTACAGGTTTTGGATGAAGGTAGGTTGACTGACAATAAGGGAAGGCTTGCCAACTTTAGAAACTCTATCATCATCATGACCAGCAATTTGGGTTCAGAATTGATTATGGAATCATTCAGCAAATTTTTACATATTGAAGATGCTGAAAGGGATGCAAGTGGGAAGGTATTGAATTTATTAAAGCGAACTATTCGTCCAGAATTTTTAAATCGAATTGATGATATTGTCATGTTTTCTCCATTGTTTATTGAAGATATTGAAAAAATTGTAGACATACAGATTGATCGAATCATCCATAAGCTCAAGGGGAATTTAATTTTTCAGGTTTCTGCAGAAGCTCGGAGAAAACTTGCTGAGGTGGGTTATGATCCTGAGTATGGTGCCCGACCTATTAAAAGGATAATTGAGCGGCAAATACTGAATCCTTTGAGCAAAGAACTATTGAGGAATCCAGAACTAAATAAAGGTAGAGTACTAATTTATTACCAGAACGACAAATTTTCAATCCGAAAATTGGAGTTGATTCAGGATCATGACTAGAAGAAAAATGTTTGCCCTTTCTCAACTAGGTTGATTAGATACTTTTGTGGAACTTAAAGATCGTGTGAAATCTCTTGTGAATTTCACATCTTAGGTTTTTCTCTTGAGCATGAAATCTTCAGTTGTTATTTTAAACAAAAGGGCTAGATTTGAGTACGAGATTCTTTCGGTGTACACTGCTGGGATTGTCTTGACTGGCAGTGAGATCAAGTCAATCCGATTAAGACAGGCTTCGATTATTGAAAGTTTTTGTGAGTTCAATAAATCTCAAGAGTTGTTCATCATCAATATGCAAATTGAACCATATCAGTATGCTCATAATTTTTCTCATAAACCGAAATCAGCAAGAAAATTACTTCTGAATAGGAAGGAACTAAGGGTTTTACATCGAAAGGTAATCACTAAGGGTAACACCATTGTTCCTCTAAAGTTATTCATCAACAATAGGGGTTTAGCCAAACTTGATATCGCTCTTGCTAAAGGAAAGAAATTACATGATAAACGTCAAGATATCAAAGAAAGGGAAAACAAAAGAAATCTTGACAGAATACAAAAACAGCATCAATCACATAGGTAAATGAGAACTTAAAAAAATTGAGGTCATCATTTTCGCTATATCAGATTTTTTTGATAGATTTTGTCCTTGTTCACCATTTTTTGTAATCAGATTGTTGAATATCATCTCTTTACTCTGTGAACGATTTATTCTGAAGCAGAACTCGTTGAAGTATCTATCCAGATGGAAGTCGCTCACCCAGGAATAAGTGGTACGTATCCAAGACTTTATCTAGTGGTTCATCGTATGAAGATCCTTGAAGTTGAGTCCATTGTTGCTCTCAATCTGCGTAATGTTATAAGCCTCGGCTATTGGTCTATATCCTTTCGACTTGTCATGGTTATCTGGGCAGACTTACTGATATGATTGATAAAGATGAACTCAAGGGAGCGTGCCGAGAAATCTTCTATGCCCATGGCATACATACGCCTAACCTTCCCCTCCTTGGTTAGCTGTACCGCTGTTACTGCTTTCTTTTTCTTGCTATCATAGCTACGCCCTATTTTTCCTTGTTCCACTCCACCCAGAACAAACTCGTCCACGTGTACTATACCATCCATAGGGTACTTGCCACTAGATTCCATAGCCTCTCTGACTTGTGCGTGAACAAACGGGCAGTATTTTGAGTCACTTTACAGCGAACAGCTGTGTATCGTGCAGAAAGACTCTTGGCACTGGTTGACATCTCAAAGCAGATGAAAAAGGCCTTGCGTACACCGAACTTTACCTTGTGGAACAAGGTGTTGGATGTAGCTGACTCGGTATGGCCACAGATGTTACACGTCCGGGAAAAATCCTTGCGTACCTGACAAGCCTTGTGTCCACATTGGACACATTTGAAGCCGTCTCTCCATTTGATCTCAGAGAGGTATTTCTTGCAATCTAAGTCCGTTTTGAAGCGTGCAGAGAACTCTAAGAGGTTTTGACCTTTAAAAATATTCATAATAACGTTTATATAGTAGGTATCAAAGATATGAAATTATATGCACACCTCAACAAAAAAATATATGCACACAATTATCGGGACACTGTCGTTCTATCTCTTATTCTAATATCAATACTTATACCTTATTTCTACCACTTGCCTAGAATACAAAAGATTAAAAATAAAAACACTATATTTGTCTATATAAAAACATTATTAGTTAAATATTCTAATGAAAGAACAATTTGAAATAGAAATAAATGACCTTAAAAAAAAATTGAGTTTTTGGGAAGAAAAAGTAAAACCATTCAATAAAGCCTTAGAAGGTATTGGAGCACATTGGGAAACAAATAGAGATAATAATGATTTACCACTTTCGTCTATACATCAAATAACGAATATCATAGAAGAGCATTTTTATCCTAAAATTGAAGATTATGATGTTATACAAGACATTATTTACAATTACTCTTATAATGGTTATAGTGAATTAAGAGATTATTTATATAATTACCCTAATAATGAAGTTTCTGGGTATTCTTTGCAAGACATAAATAGTAAAATCAACATATTAAAAAGCGAAATACAAGAAAAAGAAAAACGATCAAAAAAAACAAATAAGAGAAGTTAGAATAAAAACAGAACTATTTAATTTTTTGAGGCAAATACTTAAGAACATATCAGATATTTTTGATAGACTTTTTCCTTGTTGACCATCCTTGTTACTATATTGTTGAATATCGTTTCTTTATTCTGTGAACGGTTTGTTCTGAAGCAGAACTCGCTAAAATATCTGTTTAGGTTAAAGTCGCTTACCCATGAATAAAGTGGTACTTATCCAAGACTTTATCTGTTGTATCATGGTATGAAGAGCCACAAAGTGCAGTCCCTTGTTACTCTCAATCCGGGTAATGTCATAATTCTCGGCTATTGGTCTATATCCTTTCCTCCCCGTGACGGGGAACAACAGATTGTCAGTGGTTATCTGGGCAGACTTACTAATATGATCGGCAAAGATGGACTCAAGGGAGCGTGCAGAGAAATCTTCTATGCCCATGGCATACATACGCCTAACCTTTCCCTCCTTTGTTAGCTGTACCGCTGTTACTACTTTCTTTTTCTTGGTATCATAGCTACAACCTATTTTTCCTTGTTCCACTCCACCCAGAACGAACTCGTCCACGTGTACTATACCATCCATAGGGTACTTGCCACTATATTCCATAGCCTCTCTGACCTTGTGCATGAACAGACGGGCATTCTTTTCGGTTACTCCATAGCGAACGGCCGTGCACCTTGCAGAAAGACTCTTGGTACTAGTAGACATCTCAAAGCAGATGAAAAAGGCCTTAGGAACACCGAATTTAACCTTGTGGAACAAGGTATCGGCTGTAGCTGACTCGGTATGACTATAGATGTTGCATGTCCTGGGAAAATCCTTGCCTACCTGACAAGCTTTGTGTCCACATTTAACACATTTGAAGCCTTTTTTCCATTTGATCTCAGAGAGGCATCTCTTGCAATCCAAGTCCGTTTTGAAGCGTTCAGAGAACTCTAAGAGGTTTTGACCTTTAATAAATATTCATAATTATCCTTTATTAATTGACATCAAAGATTTGAATGAAAGTATTCACCTCAATAATTTTTTATGAGAAACTATAAAAGATCATATCAAACGATGAATTTAGAAGAAAAAAGATATTTTCAAAAAAGTTAGGAAAAGAGAATAATAGCTGCTATAAAATTGAATATCCAAAATAACCAAACACCCCATGCAGTAATGGTTAATAAGTTCTTCTGTTTATTTAATAATGCGGTCTGTTTATTTAATAATGCGGTCTGTTTATTTTGAGTATCTATTATTATAGATTGAAAAGAATCATATTCTATGGATTCTAAAGAAACAGGAGTCTGTAAAAATGCATTCAATATTTCTGTTCTTTCTGTATCATCAACCCCTTTTTTGTATTTAATGCTATAAAATATTCCTTTTAAAATATCGCTATACTTTTCCCCGGATTTATTGTATAAAGTGTTTTTCCCATACGTCATTTTTTCTAATGAAAGATTTAATGTTTTCTCTTCAATAATTCTTTTACCTTGATAATACAAACCAAGAAAATTCTCAGGCAAATTTTTGTCATTAGGAATGCCTTCAATATCAAAACTTAAAATATATTTATAAACTTCAGATATCGTTAATGAATCTTTTTTCGTCATTTCAATCTTAATTTTTTTCTTTCCTTTAATATACGAATGTAATAAAAAATTATGAGTTACTCATTTAACCCGAATTATACCATTTTGTCACTATACTTACTCAATAAGTTTATATGTTTACTCTACGGCTAAACAGCTTAGGCATTAAATTTTCTATGGGTAATTTTATTGTTTAAACGGTACTATTCATACTAACCTCAAATTAGACCTTTTGGGGGAGACTTCCTCAAACGATTGATGGTATTTCTTTAAGTATTATTGATTTCTACCGTATCCTAAACCCTCTATTAATATTGCGTAGATTTGTATATGCCTGAGAATTCAACAAATTTAAAACATAGGGTTAATAAATTACACCTGCCGTGGACAAAGTCTCTATATCCATTATATGAGACCATAAGCAATTCTATTCATGCAATTGATGAGGAAAAAAGGAATAACCCAAATCTAAGTGGAACTATTGAGATAAAACTAATTAGAAATGGCCTGGACATAACACTGAGCAAATTAAATGACGTTAATGTGTATCCTATTGATTCTTTTGAAGTCATGGATAATGGCATTGGTTTAAATGAGGACAATTACAATTCCTTCCAAGAATTTGACAGTGAGTATAAATTAGAAATCGGTGGAAAAGGAATAGGAAGATTCATCTGTCTTAAAGTTGTCAGCAAGATGCAAATCAACAGCATATTTGCAGATAATGGAAAATTTCGATTTAGAAATTTTGGATATAAAAAAACAAAAGAAGGGTTCGAGAATTATGAAGAGGGTGTTTCAGATGAAAAGGTATCAAAGACAAAGGTTTGTTTAATTGGTTTCAATGAAAAATTCAAAAAAAACATTCCCAAATCAATTACCGAGTTAGGTAGAAGGATTATAACACACTTCCAACTATATTTTCTTCAGAAGAAAGAACCTGAAATAATTCTTATAAATCAGAACAATCAAAAAGTTAATTTAACAGAATTATATAGCAAAGAATTCAAAAGTGGAATTGAAAAGGACGATTTAACTATTGGAAATATGTCTTTTGATATTTTTATTGCTAGATCGTACGAAGCTAAAAGCCATAAAATACATTATTGTGCACACGATCGAACGGTAAAAGAGGAAGGTCTTTCAAAATATATTCCTGATTTAAAAGATCCAGTTAAAGAATCAGAAGACGATCAAGGGTATTATTTTCAAGTTATTGTAGTTGGTGAATATCTCAATAAACATGTAAACGAAGAAAGAAAAGGGTTCAATTTTCAGTCTGATAAGGATGCGGATGAAGAATTGGATGCGGATGAAATCACCCTATCTCATATCAGGGAAAAATCTATTCGATGTACAGAAAAAATATTGAATGAAATATTGACAAAAAAAAGAAAAGAAAAACTCGAAGTATATAAACCAATGATTCAAAAATATTACCAGAATTATAATGTAGTTTTCAATCACAATAAGGAATCAGTTGAAAAATTACCTGCTGGGTTAAGCAAAGAAGAACTTGATTTACATTTATATGAAATAGAAAGTAAGTGGCGTTATAATGTTAAAGAGAAGGGATTGGATTTGCTAGAAAAGAAAAAAGACATTACTACTATTGAGGATTACAAAATTCTATATGATAAATTTTTAACTGAATTCAATTCGGTGGGGCAATCAGATTTATCTCGATATGTTATACACAGACGCTCAGTAATAGATTTATTGGAAAAACTCATAGAACTAGATGATAATAGAAAAATTACAAATGAGGATATAATTCATAGTCTATTCTTTCCCATGCGAGAGACTGATGATTCAATAACTAATGAGAAACAAAATCTTTGGCTAATAGACGAGCGACTTAATTTCAATACATTTTTAACTTCGGATAAATCATTTAAGCAGGTGCCAGAATTAAATTCTCAATCGACCGAAAGAACTGACCTATTAATTCAAAAAGATGAGACTTTTCGTAATGCGGTATTATATTCAGAAGATTATAAACCCTATCAATCATTTACAATTGTAGAGTTTAAAAAACCAGACAGAAATGATTATATACTTGGTGATAAAGAAAGAGATCCCCTAAGGCAAGTAAAACGATATATTAGGGAGATAATCAAGGGGAAGGTAAAGAAGAAGGGTAGGAAGATTGAAGCTACAGAAAAAACTCCGTTTTATTGCTATATAGTTGCTGATTTAACTTCTAAATTGATTGAAATAATTGAGGACGATGGATATATTAAAACACCTGATGGATCTGGTTATTTTCGATTCTACGATGCTGAAAGGTATAAGTATAATGCATACGTTGAAGTTCTTCCTTTCGATAAAATAATTTCTGATGCTAAGCAGAGGAACAAAGTTTTGTTCGATAAATTAAACATACCTATCTGATTTTTGTCCTCGTTTCATTGAGTTCTTGATAGGAAATAAATGAAAACAGAATGCAGTCACTATTGATAAATATGCCGATTGAGTTTTTTAATGATCAGATTAATAAAACCTACTTTGATTGATCAGGTAAAGATTGTTCCCTTTGTTGTGATCGAAATCACAACCGTTTATTTCGTTTTAATTCCCTATTGAAAAGCAGAACCATGTTTGTATATGTCTTTTGTAATCTTGACTTGAGGGTAATCTTATCGAAAGTATATAACTGAAGCCCCCTATTTTGATTTTCACATTTGGAAATTCGCTTCATTTATGTAGATTTTTAGTCGTGATATTCTCCTATCCTGATTAGATTTACCAAGCAGTAAATCTTAACTTTCAGCCCTTAGCGCTGGATCCTTAGATTTTAATTCCCCTACAAATCAAAGGGCCGTTTTCTAGTCCCCCCTATACCATGAAGGATAATCACCTCAGGGGTTAAGTCTGTAAAGCAATCTTGGGTTTTCCAATCGGAGCCATAACAGCTTCGCGAAATTTAATTTTAGATTCTTAAATAGCCTATATTTATTCGGTATTAAATTGATTATTAATTAAATGGAAGGCCAGTGTTCGACATTGACTTTAGTTCTAAGGTAAATAATCTGAGAATTTTCGATCTGCTATCCAATTAAATTCTGTTAATCTTAACGTTGCATGAGCTGTATAACCACTAAATTTGGCTATTTTATGAGAAAGTCATCTTATTCGTCGGATATCTAAATTGAAATGCATATCCTAAAAATACACAATGTAGATAGTTTCCTTTCCTTATTTGATTTATCATGTCAACTACCAAGTACACAATGTAATCATAGAGATTTTTTTTTGGTCTTATATTAGCATTTTGATTTATTGTTCGCATTGAGAAATGGAAGTTTTTAGAAAGTGTTGAAAGTTGGAGTGCTAGGTGCCGGATATCTGGGTAGAATTCATCTGAAAAATCTCAATGAATCACCCCACTATTCCATCATCGGCTATTATGATCCTAAAGTAGAACTAAGCCAACACAATAACTCTTTGAAGCCAATCAAGAAATTTAATTCAGCAGAAGAATTAATCGATTGTGTTGATGTTGTAGATATAGTTACCCCTACCATCATACATCACCAAATGGCACAATTGGCAATAAAAAAAGGAAAACACGTTTTTATTGAAAAACCAATTACCAAAACAGAACAACAAGCAAATCAGATTATCAAACTAGCCAATAACAATAACATAAAAGGACAAGTAGGACATGTTGAACGCTTTAATCCAGCATTTAAAGCCGTCGAAAAGAAAATTGACAATCCAATGTTCATAGAAACTCATCGCCTGGCTGAATTCAACCCCCGTGGAACCGATGTCAGTGTCGTTTTAGACCTGATGATTCACGATATAGATATTGCTCTACAGATAGTTGATTCTAAGGTAGCCCAAGTCCACGCATCAGGGGTTCCCGTCATTAGTAAAACACCCGATATATGTAATGCCCGAATTACTTTTGAAAATGGGTGTGTGGCAAACTTGACTGCCAGTCGAATCTCCCTTAAAAAAATGAGAAAATCAAGAATCTTTCAAAAAGATACTTATATCTCTATTGATTTTCTCTCGAAAAAAGTTGAATATGTAAAACTCAAAGATGCCCCCGATAGACCCGAAGACTATTCCCTAATATTGAAAAATGCCGAAGGTGAAAAAAAACAATTGATATTTGATAACCCCGAAGTAAAAAGTACTAATGCAATTTTGGATGAACTAAACAGCTTCGCCCAATCAATTATAAACAATACCAAACCCAAACCCTCTCTTGAAGATGGTGCAAAAGCACTTAAATTAGCTCTTGAAATAGAAAAACTCTGCAACAAATAGATTGGCAATTGGTTTTCAATATAATTGCCGTTGACCTCACTATATAATTAATCTAACACATCAAAACAAATACAATCTAGAAATTGAGCAAACCTACAATACATCCCCATACATACCTTCTTTATAGAACCGCCTTAATCCAACGAATGAATTCCTATCAGATTTTCTTATCCAATATCCCAATAAACTATCACTTTTAGTGTTTCTTACTGTAACAAGATGACTCTCCCATCTATGCTAAATTAGAGGTAACTTTTATCCTAAAAATCAATTGCTTTTCATACTATAAGAATCCAGTGATTACTCTATTAATTATGCTTTTTTATTGAGTTGTGGTAAATGTAAATTTGCTATCCATGAAAATAACGTACAATCTTCACCAAATCAAAATAAACATACCCTCCAAAGTAACTATTGTTGCTGTGAGTAAAACCAAAACCAGAGAAGATATCCTAGAAGCTTACCATGCTGGTCATCGAGACTTTGGAGAAAATAGAGTTCAAGAATTGGTGTCAAAACAATCAGAACTACCCAAAGATATCAATTGGCATATGGTAGGACATCTTCAATCCAATAAGGTAAAATATATCGCCCCCATTGTTTCTTTGATTCATAGCATTGATTCTTTGAAACTATTAAAAGAAGTTAATCGCCAAGCAATGAAATGTAAAAGAATTATTCCCGTACTAATTCAAGTAAAAATAGCGCAAGAGGTCAGTAAATTTGGATTGGAAATCGAAAAAATAGATGAATTAATAACACTCAGTAAACAATTCCGAGGCACCGAAATAAAGGGACTTATGGGTATGGCTAGTTTTACCTCTAATCGAAAACAACTGATAAGTGAATTTAAATCGTTAAAAACTCTTTTTGATAAACTTAAAACCACAAACACACAGATGGATATTCTATCCATGGGTATGACACAAGATTATCTACTAGCAATCACTCAAGGAAGCACAATGGTTCGTATCGGTAGAAAAATTTTTGGAGAAAGAATAAAATAGATCGCGTTGAACAATTGTTTAGTACATACCACCACATCAAATGATTATTAACAAAATAACTTCGTAAACATGAAGGTATGGAAACTTAAGTTACATCAAGTTTTGAACGAAGCCGATACAAAATCGGGATTAGTTTATGAATATGTTCTGTTTACAGCTATATTATTGGCAGTTGCTTCAGTTGCCTTAGAGAGTATTGAATCTGTTGGGAAAAAGTATTGCCAGATACTCATCATAGTTCAAGGAATAATCTTGGTAGGATTTGTTATTGAGTACGTCCTGAGAATAATCATCATAGATCAACCTTCAAAATTTATTTTTAGTTTTTACGGCATTATTGATTTGGTAGCAATTCTAGCACTGAGTTCTGTAATGTATAATGATCACCTTTATTTTTTGGTTGTCATCCGAAGTCTACGCTTTTTGCGCGTCTTTAAGGTGCTGAAATACATACAATTCAGAACTGAATCAAAAGCCATATTGATTGCTTTAAAGCAGAGTCGAACTAAAATCATCATTTTTGTTTTTGCCTTCCTTCTATTATGTACCTGTTTTGGGACGATCATGTTTTTGATTGAACCCAAGGAAAGTGGATTTACCTCAATTCCTATGAGCATTTATTGGTGCATCGTAACACTAACAACTGTTGGATATGGAGATATCACTCCTACTACTATACCCGGGAAATTTATTGCTTCACTAATAATGCTCATAGGCTACGGTATAATAGCTGTTTCTGCTTTAATTGTTACTTCAGAAGCTAGCAAACAAATTGCAGCTGGAGAACACGAATCAAATACCCAAACCTGTTCCCATTGTCTTAACTCAGAACACAAAGATGAAGCACGTTACTGCCATAAATGTGGTAACAGTCTTGAAGATGTCTAAATCCAAACTGCCCATCATAGTATTCATAACTGGGGCCTCAGCTGTTGGGAAAACTTCCTGTAGTATAAAATTTGCGAAAGCCTTGAAAACTCAAATTGTATCCTGCGATTCCAGGCAGTTTTATAAAGAGATGTCTATAGGAACTGCCGTACCATCTGATGATGACCAACAATCCATAAAGCATCACTTCATTCAACATATCAGTATAAAACAAACCTATAACCCAGGGGATTATGCTAAAGATGCCCTAGATACAATTAAACAATTACACCGAACTAATAAAATCATCATTCTAGTTGGAGGACCAAGTTTATATGCAGATGCTTTACTATTTGGATTACACAAATTCCCCAAAATATCTTCCGAAACAAAAAATAAGATTCAAAAACTATACAATGAAAAAGGTCTGGCATTCTTACAGAATGAACTTGCTGTAAAAGATTCTAAGTACTATAGCATAGTAGATAAACAAAATCCCAGAAGATTAATAAGGGCTTTAGAGATAATTGAAGAATCCGAAAAACCTTACTCCTATTATATTGAAAGGGATAAGCCCCTAAGACCGTTTAGACAAATTGTGGTAAAACTTGAATTGACAAGAGCCGATTTATATTCTAAAATTGAATCAAGAATAGATCAAATGATGAATGATGGATTTCTTAGAGAAGTTGAATCCCTATATCCTTATAGAAAATTGCCAACGCTTAATACGATTGGATACAATGAACTGTTTGATTTTATAGATAAAAAACTAACTCTTGATAAAGCAATTTCAGAAATAAAAAAAAATACCAGAAGATTCGCAAAACGACAAATCAATTATCTAAAAAGGTACGATGAATCAGTTTGTTTAAAGCCTCCTTTTAAAATTGACCAAGTGTTAAACCATATCCTTAAAAATTAACCCCCCCATGTTGAAAGACTTTCTTTCAAGGACACTATTCATTATTGGATTTTCAGTAATACTAATTGCTTGCTCAGAAAGCACACCTGTCATTGATGAAATCCCTCCCCTAACTACCGAGTTACCTATACAGGTCCCCCCTACTAGTGAACCTGATTTCAAATTTGTAAAATCCTCAAACGAAAGAGATAATATATCAAGTGCAACTCTAAACTTTATTAGAATACTGATTGATGAAATTGACATACCGGTCGCCCAATACGATGTCAAACCTATTGACCTAATCTATAGCACCAAAAATCCTTGGACAAATCAAAATATTGATGCCTCTGGAGTTTTGTTAGTTCCAAACACCGATAAAGAAGTACCAATAATTAGTCTTCATCATGGAACAATTGAACCGGGTGAAACAGCACCTTCAAAGCAACTATTAGGTTTTAATGAAATAACGGTTGCCATTTATTTTGCTTCACTGGGTTTTATCGTAAGCTTTCCTGATTATATAGGATACGGTGAATCAAAACAAGTCCATCATCCTTATGAACATTTAAATTCTTTGGGAAGTAGTTCACATGATATGTTGATAGCGGCTAAGGAGTACTTAGAAATAAAGTCAATTAACCATACCAATGAGTTGTTTTTAGTAGGCTATTCAGAGGGGGCAACCTCAAGTATTGGACATGCAAAATTGGTGCAAGAAAATTCAGGTTTTGAATTACTTGGTTTGTTTGTAGGAGGAGGAGCTTACGATAAAACCCAATTTTTTGAAATCTTATCAACAAAAGATGAACAAATTCAGAGTATACCAAACTATATATGGGCACTAAATACAATCAATGAATTGGGCAAAGGATTAAAGCGATCCTGGTCAAGTTATGTTAATCCCCCTTACGATAAGATGCTTGAAAATCTCAAAGAAATAAATGGGCTAATATCCAAAGATCTTGTTGATCTTAATCCACAAAATTTATTCAACACCGCATTCAGAGATGGAGTGCTTGAAGGGACCGATGTTGATTTTATTTCTGTGTTGGAAGAAAATAGTATTCAATCAATAGATATAACTGTACCTATTTCATTCTATTATGTTCCGGATGATTCGGTAACTTTTTCAGACCTAATTTCAAAATCAGTGTACATGAAACAAATTTCAAAACAGACTAAAAACCGCCTAATCGAGCTAGACGCAGAAAATCACTTTGAAGGAGGCACAGTCTTTTTTTTTGAAACCTACCATGATATCAAAACACTTTTAGAAAGTCAGTGAGATAAATCATCTCAATAATTGGAGTTTAAATCTCTTTATCTATAAAAACTGTTGGGCAAATGGAAACAACAAAACAAAAAATTGATAATATATACCAGATGATTTGCATAGAAATTTAGAGGTCGTTAGTTAAGTGTACATAAGATTTTTTTGATATAATTTTTCCTTTTCGACCATTTTTATTATCTGATTATTGAATATCGTCCCTCTACCTTGTAAACGGTCTATCCTGAAGCAAAGCTCATTGAAATATCTGTCCGGGTTATCGTATTATTTCTATCCTTATTTGTATATTTACCCATATTTATATTTGTTGGAAGAGCGGTTTTGTTAATACTTTGCCGCTCTTTTTTATCATTAACAGCAAACACACTTATTTGAATTAAAACTAAATCAATTGAATGGATTGAAAATGATTTTCCATCAAATAGTTGTTCACATCATCAAATCAACAATTTTAAGTGGATCATTCCGGTTAATGAAGATTCAAAAATGACTCTACATTCTTCTGAATTCTATTGTGAATTTCATTTAAATCACCAATTACAAACTGCTGGTCTGTTAACATTTCAAACAATTCAATGTACCGCATCGAAAGTTGATTCTGGACTTCATGACCAATAACAGGTAAAATCTGACCTTCTTTTCCCTGAAATCCCTCTGACATAAGCCACTGTCTAAAGAATTCTTTAGATAAGTGTTTCACGTGTTTCGGATTTTGATGACGCTTTTCATATCCATGATTATGAATATACCGAGATGAATCAGCTGTATGAACCTCATCAATTAAAACAATTTGACCATCATCATCTTTTCCAAATTCATATTTTGTATCCATCAACACCAAACCCCGCTTCTCTGCTGTTGAAGTCCCTATATCAAATAACTTGTAAGTATAGTTCTCCATTACTTCATATTCAGTCGAACTAACTAGTCTCCTTGAAAGGATTTCACCTTTGGAAATATCCAGATCATGACCAGAATGTGATTTGGTGGTAGGAGTAATAATCGGTGATTCTAAACGATCATACTGTTTTAACCCATCAGGTAAGTCTATCCCACAAATTTTTCTTTCCCCTGTACTGTAGAGCCTAAATATATGTCCCACCAAATATCTCCTAATGACCATTTCTATTGGAATGGGTGTACAATACTTTCCAACACTTACATTAGGATCAGGACAATCAATAAACCAATTAGGAACCTCACCCTTAATTGTTTTGATCATTTGAGTAGATAGCTGATTCAACACCTGACCTTTAAAAGGAATTCCAAACTCCATCACCGTATCAAAAGCCGAAACCCTATCTGTGGCTACCATAATCAATAGATTGTTGTCCAAATGGTACAAATCCCTAACCTTTCCTCTGTAAAAATTCTTCAATCTACCGACTTTTAAGTCAGTTTTTAATAATGTATGAATTGCCTCCAAAGGAAAATATACAATTATTTTTTGTTCGAGACTTTTGCTCTTTTGTCATCCATATCTTGATAGGCTCTAATAATTTTTTTAACAAGATAATGACGGATTACATCTGATTCATTAAGTCGAACCACCTCAATTCCTTCCATATTCTCAAAGAGATTAATTGCTTGTAACAAACCAGAATTGCTATTTTGAAATAAATCTATTTGTCCAAGATCACCAGTTACGATGAACTTTGAACCAGTTCCCATTCGGGTGAGAAACATCTTCATCTGTTTATGTGTCGTGTTTTGGGCTTCATCTAGTATAACGAATGCATCTTCTAAGGTTCTTCCTCTCATAAAAGCAATGGGTGCAATCTGAATTACCTTTCTTTCAATGTACTGATTGAGTTTTGCATTGGGTATCATCGCTTGCAACCCATCATATAAGGGTTGCATATAAGGGTCGAGTTTTTCCTGAAGATCACCAGGCAAAAATCCCAAATGCTCTCCTGCCTCAACTGCTGGTCTAGTCAAAATGATTCTTCTGACTTTGTGATTCTTTAACGCATCAACAGCAAGAGCAAGGCTTACATATGTTTTTCCAGTCCCAGCTGGACCAATAACAAAAACAATATCACACTTGGAAACAGCATCTACCAACTTTCTCTGATTATGAGTTTTAGGTCTAATTAATTTCCCACCTACCCCATGTACAATTGCATCCTTTTTATTATTTATAGTATTGTCAAATTTTCCGCCAAGAATCTGCTCAATTGCTTCAAAATCAAACTTATTGTACTGAAGAATGTAGTCAAACATTAAATCAACACTTATCTTAAATCGTTCTATTTCATCATGACTTCCAAATACTTTTAAGGTCATCCCACGCGCGACTAATTTAAGATGGGGGAAATATGAGCCGATGCGATCAATATAACAATTTTGCTGACCATAAAAGTCCAAAGGGTTAATATCACCTAAAGAAATTGTCGCAAAATTCTCGCTCATAGACAAAATGCTAATTTAGTGAGATTGGATTGTCTAAAATAAATCTACTTCAATATTTTATAGTTTTGCTTTGCTCATGCAGGTAATTACACTTACCACAGATTTTGGTACCAAAAACTTCTGGTTATCAGCAATTAAGACCAAATTACTTAAAGCTTTACCTGAGCATTCTATAGTTGATATTTCTCATGAAATCAGTCCATACAACTATCTTGAATGTGCTTATATCATCAGAAGTAGTATACCTTTTTCTCATCCCTGGACAATTCATATTATCGGGTTTGAAGTTTCGTCAACTCCAGAATCTCGAATTCTAATTGTTCAGTATAAAAACCAATACTTTATTGTTGGAGATAACGGATTGATGGGATTGATAGCATCAAAAAATTCATTTGACAAAATTATATCGGTATCTGAACTCTATATAAAACGAAGTTCGTTTATGACACTAGATACTTTAACCCCTATAGCGATTGAATTAGCAAAAAATAAAAGCCCTGAAAAATTGGGAACAGAAGTAACCGAAATTGAACTCCTGAAGCCAGAATTACCTATTTTGAACCCCAAAGCATCCAAAATAATAGGGCAGATAATTTTTATTGATCGATTTGGAAATCTTGTGACAAACATTTCAAAAACTGATTTTTATTCCCTTGGGAGAGATCAGCACTTTAGAATTATAGCTAGAGGCTTTAGAATTGAAACTATTTATGATTCCTATGCAGACTGTGCTATTAAAGCAAATACAACTAAAAGTCCTCTCGGCTCAAAGTTTGCGCTATTTAATTCAAATAATCTCTTGGAACTTGGAATTTACAAAGGTGATCCAAAAACGGTAGGAAGTGCTAATACCTTATATGGTCTAAAATATCGAGATCACATCACGATAGAATTTTTTGAACCCCAATAATGATATTGCATCTCGCCATAAACGAAATAAAACTGCTACATAGAACCAAAATGGGCTACCTCTTTGTGGGAGTTTATATGATGGTTAGCAGTCTTCTATTTTGGGTAATAGACAATGACTACAATATTATTTCTTCTGGCATTGGAGATTTGAGGCCTTTTTTTGAATTAAGTCCCTGGCTTTTAGCATTCCTAATCCCCGCTATCAGCATGAAAAGTTTTTCAGATGAAACTCAAAATGGCACACTTGAAATTCTCTTTTCGTCGCCTATATCATTAGCTCATTTAGTTATCGGAAAATTTATTGGTATACTGAGTTTAATTCTATTTGCCCTACTACCATTAATAGTTTATTTTTTTGCGATTCAACAGTTATCAGAACCAAGGGGATACTTTGATTGGATGAGTCATCTTAGTGGTCTTCTATCTATATTCCTGGTTGGAACAGTTTATACCGGTTTGAGTATCTGTTTATCCATTTTGTTTAGAAATTCAGTACTAGTAGTCATCATTGGTGTAATCGCTTGTTTATTTCACTACTACGGGTGGTTCTATATCGCCAATTTATCTCGTGATTTTTATTGGTATCAATTCATTGATTCTATAGGTATTTTAAATCATTATCTGAGTCCAAGTCGGGGAGTACTTGGAGTTTCAGATGTATTCTATTTTCTATTCAATACTCTGTTGTTTTTATTTTTTGGCATATCACTTCTTCATCAATTGAGACATAGATGATTAAAAGATTAAAATTTAGAACATGGATAGTGATTCTTCTTTCCACTTATTGGATTTATCATTGGAATTTAATTGACTATCAGTTGGATTTGACATCTGATAAAAGATATAGTCTTTCTTCAAAAACAAAAGAATTTATTGATAGTATTGATCAGTCAATATCTATTGATGTCCTTTTAACTGGAAACCTACCTCCTTCATTTTTGAGGCTAAAAAGCGAATTGAATGAATTATTGAAATCCGTTGAAAGACTAAATCCCTTGATTTCATTCTCTATCCTTGATAGACGATGGCTAGAAAAAAATGAAGCAGTCATTTCAGTATTAGATAATATGGGGGTTCAACCCCATTATGTTTTTGAAAACAAAAGAAATATTACGAATCAAATTACTCTCTATCCGTGGATACTGGTTCATGGCGAGGAAAAATCTATTCCTATTTCTTTATTGCCGGAAACGTCCTACGAAACACAAGAGGAAGATATACTAAAAGCCATTGAGCAACTAGAATTACACCTGGTTGAAGGTATTTATCAGGCTTGGAACAAGAAAAATAAGAATATCGCTGTTTTAAGCTCTCACAAAACAAGTGAACAACTATACATCACTGATTTTTTATTAAGCTTAAAGGGTTTTTACAATATCGCTTCTTTTGATTTTAAGGCTGAGCAAATTTCTAATGAACAAACTTTAGAAAATTTAGACCGATTTGACATACTAGTGGTCTCAAATCCAATAAAATCATTTTCAATTGAAGAAAAATTTATACTAGATCAATTCACCTGTAATGGCGGAAAGATCCTCTGGTTAATAAACCCATTAATAGCGAACCCTCAAGATCTATATGCCAATGAACAAGGTTTTATACCGGAAATAAATTCTCTTGGTCTGGAAGATTTGTTTTTCAAGAATCAATTTAGATTTCAAAATCAGTTTGTGGGTGATTTATACTCTGGACCAGTTGTATTGGCTACTGGTAGTAATCAAAGTCCCCAATATGCTCCTTTTTTATATCCTTATTTTCCAATTATCAAGCCTGTAGAAAATCATCCAATTACAAATGATATAAATAGTGTTTTGATGCGTTTGGTAAGTCCTATAGACACTTTGGAGGGTAAATTGGATAAAACTATTTTGCTGCAATCTTCATCCTATTCCAAACTTTCAGGATTTCCGGTTAATTTAAATCTTAAGATGGCTAGCATCCCTATTAACCCTGAATCATTTATAGATCAAAACTTTGTAACTGGAGTGCTATTGGAAGGTCGGTTTGAATCTCTATTTAAGAATCGGGTTCATCCGTTTAAACCAAACAAATATTCAGAAAGTGGAGAAGGAAAATGGGTGGTATTATCAGATGGCAACTTTGCTGAAAACCAAACTGATAGAAATGAGCCTTTACCATTAGGATTTGATAAATGGACTAACATCAATTATGAAAACAAACAATTTTTAACCAACATTGTACACTATCTTGCTGATGTAGATGAAATTCTATCTTTAAATAGGAAGCAGATTCGACTTTCTCAGATAAATCAAGCCACAATCAGCGGTGATAATATAGGCTTAAAATCATTTATGCTTATTCTTCCATTTGTTTTTATCGGAATATTTTGGTTATGTTTAAATTATATGACGGGCGTTAAATAAATTCTTAAATATTATACGTAAAACATGACAACGCAACCAATTAAAGGGAGGAAGTATCACCTAAACAATATAAAGAACAATTGCAATTTCCTTTATGATTTAATACTCCGATTATGTTTTATGTGGATTTTTAGAAATAAAGACAATTACTATATATTGTCCGAAAATTTTGAAAAGAGTAATTGTTAATCTGATTAGAATTATATTTGAAAAATTACCGAAGAATGAAATTTATTGTAAATAGCAAAGATTTATTAGACAAAATGAACGTATTAGTTGGTGTTGTCAATACAACAAATACCATGCCTATTTTAGATAACGTTCTCTTTGAATTGAATCAAGATACTCTGAATCTAACTACATCGGACTTAGACACTACCATATCGACAAAAATTGAAGTTGAGTCTGAAAATGAAGATGCGTTTTGCCTGCCCGCAAGGATGCTTTTGGATGTTTTAAAAACATTTAGCCCGCAGCCACTAACTTTTTCAAAAACGGAAAAAACTAAAGATGAGAAAGAAATAATGACCTTTGTTTCACGCAAGGGACGTTACCAGTTATCTTGTCTTAATGCTAATGAATTTCCCACTCCTATTCATTTTCCATCACCTGATGAAATAGTTCTACCCTCCGATAATTTATCTCTTGGATTAAAGAACACATTGTTTTCCGTTGGTCCTGAAGAAGTCCGAAAAGTGCTTTCCGGAGTTTATTTCAATTTCGACCAAAAGAGTGCAGATTTAGTTTCTACAGATGGGCATAAAATGTCACTTTTCTCATTACCTTCAATCAAAAGAGAGGAGCCTGTCGGTTTCATAGTCCCTAAAAAACCCCTTACATTGTTACAAAATATGCTGTCATCATACAAAGGAGATGTAATTATTGAACACAATAAATCCAATGCTCGATTTAAATTTGATTCATCAGTAGTTATATGTAGATTAGTTGATGGTAGATATCCGAATTATAAAAATGTTTTTCCACAACACGAGGATCTTCCAAATATTTTAACTCTTGATCGAACCCAATTCATTAATATTCTCCAACGGATAACCTATTTCACTAGTGAAAGTACCTCAGAAGCAAGTATCAAATTAAAAGGCAATTCACTTACCATTGATTCACGAGATGTTGAATATGGGAAAAGCGGAGAGGAAACAATAAATTGTCAATACAAAGGTGAGGATATGGAATTGGGATATAACATAAGGCATCTTCTAGAAATGATGAAAACTTTAGAAACCGAAGATGTTACACTTAGAATTAGTCGCCCAAATTCTATTAGTCTTCTATCTCCCATTTTTGAAGAAAAAGAACAAGATTTTCGAGTTGAAATGTTGATTATGCCAATCAGATAGACTTTGTCAATCTTCTTCAATCAGTTAAGCATTTCACCATTTATTATTAGCAACGGAAGTTTTGGCAGGTGGGCTTGTTCTTTTTTGCAGAACTGAAGCACAGAGTGATATTCTCTCAATTTATAAATAATTAATCAGAGAACAATTTTGCTAATTGAATCTTTATCATGAGATTCAAAATAAATCTATAAGTTGTTTAGATAGCAAAGTGTAAATCAAGAAGATACTTAAGGAGTTCCAATTATTTACTTTTGGGGACTGAATAGGCAGTAAATAAATGTTGGTACAATTTCCAAAAATAGGTATCCTCGGCGGAGGGCAATTAGGAAAAATGCTAATAGATCAAGCAAATAAATGGTCAGTACCTCTATCAGTCATGGATTTTGATTCCAATGCTGTATGTAAAAATCACTGCACAGATTTTAAAGTTGGAGATTTGATGGATTATAAAACTGTCATAGACTTTGGTTCTAAATTAAGCATCGTAACTATTGAAATTGAAAAAGTAAATGTAGATGCACTAAAATTTTTAGAAAAAAATAAAGTCAAAGTCTATCCACAATCTAAAGTTTTAGAAATCGTTCAAAATAAGGTCAAACAAAAAGAATTTTATAAGAATAATGGCATCGCCACTTCTGACTTTCAGTCATTCAAAACTAAATCAGACCTCATTCGGTCAATTATTCAAAATGAAACTAAACTACCATTTATATGGAAGGCAAGTCGTTTTGGATATGATGGGTATGGAGTAAAAAAAATCAATAAAATTTCCGAATTAGAGCCTTTGGACAATGGTGAATGTCTTGCTGAAGAATACATTGATATTGTAAAGGAGCTTTCTGTGATAATTTGCCGCAATCATTCTGGTGAAACGAGTTGTTTTCCTGTAGTTGAGATGATTTTCAATCCAAAGTCTAACCAAGTAGAATATATTCTTTGTCCACCAAGAATTTCTGAAAAGATCAAATCCGAAGCAACTGACTTGGCTAAAAAAGTTTCAGAGAGTTTTCAGCATATAGGTTTGCTTGCTGTTGAATTGTTTCTTGATAGAAAACAACGATTATTAGTCAACGAAGTTGCTCCAAGACCTCACAATAGTGGGCACTGGTCAATTGAGGGTGCATACAGTTCTCAATATCAGCAGCTTCTGAGAGCACTTTTAAACCTACCTTTAGGGAAACCTGACATTATAAGCCCATCGGTAATGGTTAATTTAGTTGGAAGTAAAAAAAAATCTGGACCAGTCATTTACAAAAACTTGGAAAAAATTTTTCAAATCAATGGTGCTTTTCTCCATCTGTACGGTAAACCCATATCACGACCTAACAGAAAAATGGGACATATTACCCTGTTAGATAAAGATTTAGAGAATGCCTACCAAAACGCACAATATCTTAAACAAACCATAGAAATCAGTTCAAAATAAAATGGCACAAATTGGAATCATCATGGGAAGTATTTCTGATCTTCCTGTAATGCAAAAAGCAATCGATATCATAAAGGAATTTGGTATCCCCTACAAAGTCAACATTATATCAGCACATCGCACTCCCGACAGAATGTCCCAGTACGCAGAATTGGCTGTGGCGAGAGGATTACAGGTAATAATAGCTGGGGCAGGAGGTGCGGCACATCTTCCGGGTATGGTAGCATCCTATACTACACTTCCAGTGATTGGGGTTCCCATTAAATCAAGAAATTCAATTGACGGCTGGGACTCAATTTTGTCTATTCTTCAGATGCCTTCTGGAGTGCCTGTAGCAACTGTAGCCCTAAATGGAGCTGAAAATGCAGGTTTACTTGCTATCCAGATTATAGGAGCTCATGATATCAAGGTGGCGGCTAAACTTGCTGATTACAAAAAAAAACTCAGTGATAAAATCATTAAAACCGATCAGAACCTCAAATGAGTAAAAACCCTTTTCTTCAGAAATTCTCTACACCCAAAGAATCAATTCCATTTTCAAGAATTGAAGTAGAGCACTATTTACCTGCCATTGAGTATTTCATAAAAAGAGGTGAAAACACCATAAGTGTAATCATAGAATCCCAAGAGGAACCTACTTTCGACAACACCATTTTACCTTTTGAAAATTTGGTGCCTCAGCTTAATTATGTCGTGTCTTGTATGATGAATTTAAACCATGCAAACACTTCGGAAAAACTCCATCAAACTGTAATTAAAACTTCTCCACTTCTGACCAATTTCAAAAACAATTTACTTTTTAATGAGAGGCTCTTCAAAAGAGTAAAATCAGTATATGAACAACGAGAAGAGTTGAGTTTGGATTCTACACAAAAAAGGCTATTGGAAAACCAATATAAGGCATTTGTACGCAATGGAGTTCAGCTTAGTAATTCAAAACAAAAGATATTAAGGGAATTGGATTTAAAACTAGCACAGTTAAGTGTCCAATTTGGGAAAAATGTATTAACCGACACGCAGAATTACCAATACTTAGTTACAAACAAGGATTTACTTGATGGGGTTCCAGAGCAAATTCTTGAGATGACTTCATTTGAAGCTCGTGAGAAAGGGAAAGAAGGTTGGCTTTTGACTTTGGACTACCCTATTTATATCCCTATTCAGAAGTATTGTCATAATAGAGACATAAGAAAAGAATTGGCTATTTCATTTGGTCAAGTTGGTTTTCAAAATAATGACTACAATAACTCAGACCTGGTTATCCAAATCGTAAAATTGAGAAAACAGCGCGCATCAATATTAGGATATCCATCGTTCAATGAATATATCTTAGAAGAGCGGATGGCTAACTCTGAAAAAAAAGTAAATCAATTTTTAAAGGAACTATATGATAAAGTATATCTTCAAGCCAAAAAAGAATGGAATCAGCTTACAGAATTTGCTAAAAGTGAACTTGGAATTAAAAAAATCGAAAAATGGGATGTAGCATATTCATCTGAAGCCCTAAAAAAGACTCTTTTTAATGTAGATGATGAAGCCTTGAAAGTTTATTTCCCTCTTCAAAAGGTGATCGCTGGACTTTTCAAAATCGCCCAAAAGTTGTATGGTCTTAAATTCAATCAATACAAAAGCATTTATCAGGTTTATCATAATGATGTTCAGGTTTATGAAGTTTTTGATCATAATGATAGATTTCTGGCTTTGATGTATCTGGATTTACATCCGAGGGAGGGGAAACGTTCAGGCGCGTGGATGACCAATTTCAAAGAACAGAGGGGAGATAGTAGACCACACATCTCATTGGTCTGTAATTTCCCAAGACCAACCTCTAGTAGTCCTTCTCTTTTGAGTTTTCAAGATGTACGAACACTTTTCCATGAATTTGGACATGGACTTCACAGTATTTTATCTGAAGTAAAATATGGAAGTTTATCTGGAACAAGTGTACTTTGGGATTTTGTTGAGCTACCTTCTCAGATAATGGAAAATTGGTGCTATCAATCGGAGGCATTGAAACTCTTTGCTAGGCATTATAAATCTGGTGAACCGATCAGTGACGAGTTGATTTCTAAAATCAAAAAATCACACAATTTTCAATCTGGATTACAGACCCTTCGTCAAATAGGTCTAGGATTACTGGATTTGTCATACCATCAATCAGATTCTGACAAGATAACTGATATAAAATCCCATGAACTTGACGTATTGAGTAAAACTGTATTTACCGATGATGAGCCTTCTAATTGTTTATCTACTTCTTATGCTCACATTTTCCAGGGAGGTTATGCATCTGGATACTACGGATACAAATGGGCTGAAGTTCTTGATGCTGATGCTTTTGAACTGTTCTTAGACAAGGGTATTTTCAATCATCAAGTAGCAGAGAATTTTAGAAGACATATCCTGTCTCAAGGCAACTCAGATCATCCGATGGAATTATACAAAAAATTTCGGGGACATGAGCCAAAAATATCTCCTTTGATAAGGAGGATGGGATTTAAAAGCGATTCAGCTTAACTTTTTTGACAAATAATGAAGTCAAAATTTGTTCAAAAGATTGATTTTATCAGAATAACTACAAAGAAAAACAAGAAAAAAGCCCCCAGATCCCCTATTCTAGGAGCTTAACCGAAAAACAATTAACATGAAATAACTTTAAAACATCTCGGCATGTGCGAATGTAGAAATATTTTACTATTTACCAAAGTTTTTACAAAATATTAACTGAATTTTAACATAAAGTTTATTAAGACTTTTACAAGACATTTTTTAGAAATTTATTTTCCCGTTTTATCTATTGAATCGTTAGCAAAAGTGATCTAAATATTCCATTGAAACTTTGCAACTACCTATTTGAGAAAAATATAGAACTCCAATTTTAGTCTTCTTAAGTAGTTTCATCTTTACACCTAAGCAAGATACAATAGTAAATCATTGTTGCGGGAGTGTACTGAAAACTGTGTAAATAGAAATCAGGTGAGAAACTTAGCCCACCTAATTATTGTTTATACAGATTTTGGAGCACAACTTATTTATCATTTCAAATCCATGATAATTCTTAAAACTAAAAATTCATAAACAAATATTTAGCATACTGTAAATTAGAATGAAGCTGACTATCTATTCAATTTTTATTTAAGTTTAGGAATCAAAAAATTCTTCACCCATGAAAACAAGCATTCTATTTACTTTGACAATAATTTCTCTCTATTCATGTCAAAAACAAATCCCTGATGTAAAATTTGTTTATGTAGATCCATTAGAAAAAATACTCCCAGAAACCAGCTACTTTTCCGACGCAACGGCTCACGCCGATGTAGCTCGAGGAGAACACGCTAGTTTTCAGTTCGTTGTCAGATCTAATGCCAGTATCCAAAACCTGAAAGTCACTGTAACGGCACCAGAAAAAGAAGGACAACAACTATCAGAAATCAAAAAAGGTTTTGTTGGTTTTGTAAAAGTAGGGCGCACCAATCCCGACCCATCAAATGACATCATCAAATCACCCTTAGGTTATTTCCCTGATCCTATTCTTTACAAAGAAAGTACAGAAGTGTATTTTGGGAATTCCCAACCTCTTTGGGTGAACATAAAAATACCTAAAGACAGTCCAATAGGTATATATACAGGGGAAGTAAGTATTTCGGGAAAAGTCAACGGCACTAAATTTTCCCAGGTAAAACCCATTTCAATAGAAGTATTCAAACCCGTAATAGACAAGACATCACTTTGGGTTACTAACTGGTTTTTTCTGGACAGACTCAGCTATCTTAATGATAATCAACCCGTAGAAAAATATAGTGATAACTATTGGAAACTTGCCCGTGTCATGGCAAAAACACTAGCGGAATATCGACAAAATATGGCGATGGTTTCCCCTTTTGAACATACTGAATTTACAGAGGAAAACGGTACATGGAGATTCGACTTTAGTAATTTCAATAAACTAGTTAATCTTTTTGTAGAAGAAGGTGTTATTGGCAGGCTAGAAGGTGGACACTTTGGCAATCGAATTGACGGTAGCTGGACGGGGAATTTTGGCTTGAAAGTACCAATTGTGGAAAAAGATACCACCTATATAAAAACCAAAGATCTTTCTGACCCGCAAACCCGTAATTTCTATGACCAATTTTTACCTGCCCTTATGGAAAATATTAAGACTAATGGTTGGGCAAATCTGTACGTACAGCACATAGCCGATGAACCAATTGATCAAAATGTAGATTCGTATATAGAAATTTCTAATTACATAAAAAGTACTCTGCCAAGCATTAAAATCATTGAAGCTTGCCATACCTCTAAACTGGAAGGTAAAATAGATATTTGGGTGCCACAGATGAATTTCCTTAATGAAGACCTCGCTTTCTATAAAGAACGTCAAGCTCAAGGTGATGAAGCTTGGTACTACACTTGTCTAGCACCCAAAGGGGAATACGCCAACCGTTTTATTGAACAGCCGCTCATAAAAACACGTTTGCTACACTGGGTCAACTACAAATATGGAATTCCAGGATACCTACACTGGGGGTTTAACTATTGGGGATCCAAAGGTGGTATAACCGTTTTGGATGACCCTTATAGCGATGCATCAGGTCTTATAGGATCCTCAGGAAACGTTTTACCTGGAGGTGATTGCTGGATAAGTTATCCCGCAAAAGGGGAAATATACCCCTCTATTCGTTTGGAGGCTATGCGTGATGGTATAGTAGATTATGAACTACTGAAAATGTATGCCGAAAAATATCCCAAAGAAGCCGAAGAAATAGCAAGGGTTACCGTTTACAACTTCGAACATTACGATACCAACATCGGTGAATTCAGAAAAAAGAGACGAAAAATTCTGGAAGATTTGAGTAAATAACGGAGTTGAAACCTCTCGGGTTTCAATTTGCCCCCTTTAATCCTGACTTTTACTCTTGTTTGACCATTTTTGATCACTTAAATTTCTGCACATCACTTATCTATAAGATATATTTAGAATGATTTTTGTGATAAAATTCCATGTGACTTTTCTGTTGTTATTTATTTATCTGAATATAATAGTTGCATGAATTTTTATTACTCCTTGTCATACTGCGTCGGAGTTATACCCAATAGAAAATACAGACCAACCACTCTCCTCCGAAAATCTCGGAGAGATGGAAAGAAAATCAAAAGAAAAACCACAGCCGATTAGTTCCATTTTCTTCCCTCTGTTGTAGAAGGCATTAAAGTAGCGATCAAAGGTGGAGTAATCTATAATGGTATTTCCAAGGTCTTTCCCATCAAAAGTTCTATACTTCATGGACATATCTTTGGTTCCATCAAGACTTCTTCCTTGAGAATCCGTCCCTATTGATGTTTATAGTGAAGCTCATTTGAAATGTCATGTGTTTCTATGTCTGCTGGGGTATTATATCCAGTGGCATTTGAAGCATGAATTGGCACATTTATGGTTCGTTGATAAACACAAGGATAAAGCTAAAGAAAAGTGAAATACGCCTGCCGGCAAGGAACGGGTATCAGATAGTGCCATAAAGAAACAGAACAGCAGAACTACAGAAGATGGTCATCCTGTACACAGCTTCAAAACCCTGATGCACGATCTGGGAACCTTGACGTTGAATGAGGTAAATTCGCCTAGAAATCCTGACCAAGTGATTCATGTAATGTCTTAGGCAACGGAGATTTAAAGGAGGGCATTAGAACTTATTGGCATTGATCATAAAAAGATGTTTCTAGTAAAGTAACAGTTGAAAATGGCACCTTTTTCAAACCTAGTAAGCGTTTTGGCCGTATTTCGACCCGAAAGTCAGGTTTATAGGTAAGATTATCTGCAAACCCGTTATATCCTGTGCTGAACTCTTTGAGCATCTGACAGGAACAATACTGACCATTTCGAATCCATAAATTCATGTTGTAAGGTGGTGATGTGATAACACAGTCCACATGATCAGACGGAATTCTGTTCAGAATATACAAGCAATCTTCGTTCTATATTATGTCGGTTCCAGGCCTATTATTCATTCCGATAACAACGAGGGCAATACATTGAAATCGAAAATTGGTTAGTGCTCTATTGATCAATTGCCATTGCGACAACTATTAGGAAGATTCATTGGATAACGAAAATTAGTAACGAGTGTGCCAGTCGTTGTACTGGTATAATAGGAAATTCCATTGTGGATGAATTCTCTACAATTGGTTACCTGGGCAACATTCCAAACACTTAGACTTTTATCATAACCGCAATTGGCAAACATTCGTTCCATATTGGTTACCTTACTAACATTCCAATTACCAAGATTTGATCCAAATGAACTGGCAGATCTAAACATTCTATTCATATCGGTCACATTATGGACTTCCCATCTCCATATCCCATCTACCTGCCTACTGTTAATGTTTCGGGAAAACTTACCGGCATATCGAAACATTCTGGCCATATTGGTAACGCTGGCCGTAACCCAATTTTGAATTGGACCATTGAACATCACTGCCGTATTGAACATATCACGCATATCGGTCACCTTACTCGTGTCCCAGGAATCCAAACCTTTTCCTACAAAATCCCTAGCTTTTTTGAACATACGACTCATATCGGTGACATTACTGACATCCCATCCTGTCAAACTTGCGTTGAAATCTGTAGCTTCTTCAAACATACCGCTCATATCGGTGACATTACTGACATCCCAAGTAGTTAAGTCTTGATTGAAGCCATGAGAATTAAAAAACATGCCACTCATGTCCGTAACATTACTCACATCCCAGTTAGACAAATCATGATTGAACCAAAAATTACGGAACATCCCACTCATATTAGTCACATTACTAACATCCCAAGAGGAAATACTGTAACCATCTGTTAGATAGCTATTATGTGCAAATAATTCACTCATATCCGTAACACAAGTAGTGCATACATAAGTTAAATCATTGTTGATGGCATCGCTGGAACCGAAAGGATACATTGGGTCACTGATGATGTCTATGATGGTTCTTCGGCTGGCAAGCCTATATTTTTGACCATTGAGTTCATAGTACTTATCAATGACCTCAGGTTCACATGACCTGCTCTTTACGGTTACCCCATTATCGTCTAAGTATAAAATGGTTTCGCCTGTTGAATCGCTATCGGCAGTCACGGGCAGATTGATGCCCAATTCAGTTAAATCAGATGTGCCGGCAGTATTGGCTGTTCTCGTCTGGGGACTAATAGTCTGTCCCAAAACAGGGATATTGCTTATGGCCTCTTCTTTTTTGGTTGGCTGGTCCTCTTCCAGGTGATGCACCTCTGTATCAGAATTTTCAACAATAATGGCTCGGAATAAAGCATCCAAAATACAATCCCCATTTACTTTAAATGAAGCAATAAAATAAGTGGCATCCAAATTGTCAGGACAACCATCGCCCTCTACATTCCATCGTTCAAAGGCATAACCGGAATCAACCTCTGCTTCAATGGTTATTCTTTCTCCATATTTCTTGACCAACAAAGGAGTATCCACACTACCCCCATTTCCCGCCTTTGCTTTGATCGTGTATTCTTTACCTCCAAATACTGCTTTGATATGGCAATCACCATTTGGAGTAAATGTGATACTTGACTGACTCCCTTGGTCTGGTTCACCGAAATGGAACTCACCACAGTCCCCTTCCCAACTTTTGAATTCATTTCCTTTGTCTGGAGTTGCCGTAATGGTCACCGGGTCTCCTGAACGTACCTTCTGGACAGGGACTATCTCACCGCCTTCTGATGCCGAAGTGCTGATGTTGTAAACTTCATCGCTAAAAATCGCTTTGAATGTACAATCTCCTACTACGATGAAACTCAACTGGGGATTGGAAAGTTCATTATCTGCTATGCTCGGACAATCCGTCTCGGTGTCCGAGTTTAGGTTTTCTGTTGTTTCCCATCGTACAAAAGCACCTCCTTTTTTAGGAGTTGCAGTCAAAGAAACCTCTTGTCCATATTCTTTCCTTAGTTCTGTATCACTTACAGAGCCTCCCTCAGTAGGAGAAATCATTAAGGTAAATTCCCTTTTCTCAAAAACCGCTTCCAAACTACAATTGCCTTCAACCATAAACTTGGCTTCAACATCTGTAGCATCTTCAAGGGTAGGACAATTCGTAGAAGATGTTCCTCCTTTAATTGTCCAACCACTAAATTGATAACCCTTGTCAGGCGTTGCTGTCAAAATAGCGGTCTGCCCATATTCTATAGTTAATTCCTCATCGCTTGCACTTCCCAGGTGACGCACCTGACCTCCCTCAGACGATGTTGCCATGATGGTATAGTTTACTTTTTCAAAAACCGCATCTATCGTACAATCGTCCTGCACAGTAATCGTTATGGTCGATTCATCAGCACCAAACTTACCACAACTTCCAGACCAACCCTTGAAGGCATAATGTTTATTAGGAGTGGCTGTAATCTCTACTTCATCACCATAGACAACATTTTCAGATGGCGTGATGCTTATTTCTCCATTCCTGGTACCCGTCACGGCGTTGTTTTCTGCTATGGTAATTATGCGAGGTTCTTTGGTAAAAACAGCTTCCAAACTACAATTACCTTCAACCATAAACTTGGCTTCAACATCTGTAGCATCTTCAAGGGTAGGA
>Ga0209022_1000553_pt1 | contig 47057 bp, 45 predicted proteins | sample PinacodermPK_FD_187300 | JGI IMG/M metagenome (GOLD analysis project Ga0209022, IMG submission 187300) | Host-associated microbial community of the marine sponge Aplysina aerophoba from Gulf of Piran - sponge pinacoderm, lysed by proteinase... | ecosystem: Host-associated > Porifera > Sponge >...
CCACCCCTGCCCCAGGGTAGCCAGTATCATCTTGGCTTCCATCATCGCGAAACCCTCGCCGATGCACTGGCGCGGTCCACCGCCAAAGGGGTAATAAGCGTAGCGCGGCAAGGCTTCCCGGAACTCTTCCGTCCACCGTTCCGGATGGAACTCCAGCGGATCGTCGAACCAGCGCGCGTCGCGCTGGATCACCAGCTGCGGCGCCGCCAGCAGCGCGCCCGGCGGGATGCTGTAGCCGCCCAGCTCAAAGGGCTGGAAAGCCATGCGCGACCAGAACCAGATGGGCGGATAAAGGCGCAGCGATTCCGCGAGAACCTGATCCGTGTAGGTCAGGTTTGCCAGGTCTGCCAACTCCGGCGGCCGATCGCCAAGAACGTCGTCCAGCTCGGCGTGGAAACGCGCTTGCGCATCGGGGTTGGTGGCCAGCAGGTACCAGGTCCACGTGAGGCAGACGGCGGTGGTTTCGTGCCCTGCCGCAAACATCGTGATCGTCTGGTCGCGCACCTGCTGATCGGTCAGCGGCTGGCCGACTCCCGCCTCGTCCTCCAATCTGGCGTCGAGCCACAGGGAGAGCAGATCGTCCTCGCCCGTCGATCGTTCCCGCCGCTCGGCGATTAACCCAAAGATCATGCGGTCAAGTTCCGCCCGGGCCCGCCGGAAACGCACCGTGTACGGCACCGGCAGCCGATGCATCAGCCGCCGCAACTTCGGCGGTTGGTTCACCCGTCGGACCAGGTAGTTGTTGATCAGTTCGAACGCCTCGCCGATGCGGCGCACGTCATCCGGCAGTTCCAGCCCGAACAGCGTTTTAACCACCACCCTCAGCGTCAGCGCCCCCATTTCCCGGGCCATGTCCACGCGCTGCCCGTCAGTCCACGTTTCCCGGTGGTGCGCGGCGAAGTCACGCATCGATTCGCCGTAGCCTTCAACTCGTCCCCGGTGGAACTGCGGCTGCATCAACCGCCGCTGCTGCAGGTGCTCCACCGGTCCGGCGGTCACCAAACCCTCGCCCATCGCATACTTGAGCACATCCGTATTTGGCCCTCTTCCCACCAGCCGGTGGTTCGTAACCACCACATCGCGAATCAGGTCGGGATGGTTGACCATCAGCAGCAGGGCCGGCTTGACCGACAGCGTAACCAGGTCGCCGTACGCGGCAGAGTCCAGCATGAACCGGATCGGGTCGCGAACGTAACGCAGCGTCTGCCCAATGACGGGCAGCTCCGGCGGGCCGGGTGGCAGGTCGCTGCGGTCGACTACCGGTCGCGGCGGATATGTCACCGTGGAAGTCGTCATGGCCAGGATCTCGGGCTCACCGCTCGGCGGCCCGCGAAAAAGAGCACATCTAGCCGTCCAGCGGAATCGTTGCCGTCAGGCGGGGCTGATCCCCAACCGCGCGCGTCGTGTGTCCGCGGCCGGTCAGATCTTCCGCCAGTGTCACGTGCCCGGCGCCGAACCGGTGCACCGACCCGTCGCCCAGTCCGATTTCAACCTCGCCCTCCAGCGTGATGACAAACTGCCTTCGCGGGGCGCAGTGCCAGTCGCTGAAATATCCCGGCTCGACGCGACGGAAAACAATCCCCTTGGCGGCCTGCATCGCCGCAAATTCCGGATGCGATTCCAGTTCGATTTGCTCGATGTGCGACTGCCCGTCGTCGCCCGTGTAAAGTCTCATGATCGGCATGGTCGTCCCCCTGTTGGTGGTGAACCCTTACTTGATTACGCCCAATTCTATCAAAATGGACGCGGCGGTCGCGTCTTTGATACTGGTTCCCACCGCCAGACGAATATCCGGCAACGTCCCAACCGCACAACTGAAAGCCCAACCGGGGCGTCGATGTCCTTCCGGGGTCGGTTTGGAGCGACCGCAAAGGTTCAATCCGGCGGGCTTTCGAGCCCGTCGAACGCGGCTGCTGCGATGCCTTTCAGTTGACCGATGTTTAGTGCCTTGTTAGAATGCCCGGCAGTCTATTAATTCGGGCGGTCATGCTTACAATCGGTCTAACCGGCGGTATTGGAAGTGGCAAAAGCGTAGTTGCCGAGCTGTTGCGCGAGCAGGGCGCGTCGATAATCGACGCCGACAGGCTGGGCCACGAGGCTTACGCTCCGAACTCCGAAGCCTGGCGGCAGGTCGTCGCAGCCTTCGGAGAGGACATATTAACCACGGAAGGCGAAATCGATCGGCGCAAACTGGGCTCCATAGTGTTCGCTGACCCCGCCCAACTCGAGCGGCTCAACGGCATCATGCATCCGTTGATGGCTCGGATGGTCGAGGACCGCAAATCCGGCCTTGCTGCAGACGGCATCCAGGTCGCTGTGGTGGAAGCCGCGGTACTCTTCGAGGCGGGTTGGGATAAGCTGGTCGACGAAGTCTGGTCAACGCACACCCCAGCCGACGTGGTCGTCGAACGCCTGCGTCAACGCAACGGAATGACCGAAGAGGAAGCCAGAAAGCGAATCAACTCGCAGATGCCAGCGGAAGAACGCAACGGGCGTTCCGACGTGGTCGTTGAAAACTCTGCTGATTTGGCCGCATTGGAACGCGATGTGGCAGCTCTGTGGCAAGCTCGAGTCAAAGGAAAGGTAAATCAAGGCAATGGTTGAAGCAAACATCGAAATGCTGGAAGACGAACCCAGTTTCAAAGAGTTCGCCATCGAAGAGTTCCTGGTCCGCAGCGAGCCCTACTACCGCGCGGTCGGCGACGAACTGGAACTCTTCGAGGCTGCCTACGAGCAGCACATCCCGGTCCTTCTCAAGGGCCCCACCGGTTGCGGCAAGACTCGCTTCGTGGAGTACATGGCCTGGAAACTCGGCCGACCCATCACATCGGTTCGGAACGAGGGCCAGGACATGCGCGAAGGCGAAGTTCGTGTCCCGCTGGTAACCATTGCCTGCCATGAAGACCTCACCGCCAGCGACCTCGTGGGTCGCTACCTGCTCGATGCCAACGGCACCCGGTGGATTGACGGCCCCATGACCCGCGCGGTCAAGGCCGGCGCAATCCTGTACCTCGATGAAGTGGTGGAAGCCCGTAAAGACACCACCGTGCTGATCCACCCCCTCACCGACCACCGGCGCATCCTGCCAGTCGAGAAGACCGGCAACATCATCGAGGCAGACGATCGCTTCCTGCTCTGCATCTCCTACAACCCTCATTACCAGAGCGCCCTGAAGGACCTGAAGCACAGCACCCGGCAGCGGTTCATCTCCATAGAATTCGACTATCCGCCGGTCGATGTGGAAGCCGAAATTGTGGCCAAGGAAAGCGGCTGCGACGAAGACCAGGCTCACGCCCTGGCCCGCCTCGGCGAGAAGATTCGCAACCTGCGTGAACACGGTTTGGCCGAAGGCGCCAGCACCCGCCTCCTGATCTACGCCGGCCGGCTTATGCAGCAGGGCATCCCCGCCCGTCGCGCCTGCCAGGTCGCCATCGTCTGGACCCTGTCTGACGAAGCCGAATTGCAGCGGAGCATCGAAGAAGTGGTGTACTCCATCTTTGAGTAGCTGATGGAACCTCAATGGGTGCAATCACCCTCGACCTAGTCCGCAACGCGCTGGCCAATCGCCAGTTGATTACTGCCGCCGCTGAAGGCCTGATGCCGGCGGCAGTAATGATATTGCTGTACCCCAAGGACGGCGAGTTCTGCGTGCTGCTGAACAAACGGTCCATGACGGTTGAGCACCATAAGGGAGAGATGTCCTTCCCCGGCGGCGCCCGCGACCCGGAAGACGCGGATTTCGAAGACACCGCCCGTCGTGAGACCGAAGAGGAGATGGGCATCGCCCGGGACGACATAACGATCCTGGGACGCCTCGACGACAACGTCACGCGGTCCAACTTCATCGTAAAGGTCTTCGTGGGAACCATCCCTTACCCCTACCGGTTCAACCCCAGCTCGGACGAAATCGCGGAGGTTGTCGAGATTCCCGTGAACGTTCTGCGCGATCCTGCTACCCTGCGCTGGGACTCCCGGATCGAAAACGGCGAGAGGATTTCCGTGCGCTCCTACGGCTACGAGCAGCATCTCGTTTATGGAGCCACCGCCAAGATCCTCGACCAGTTCCTTGAGACCATCGATGCTGAGCTGCAGAACGATGCTGAACTGCAAAACGATGCTTAGCTACCAAACGATGCCGAGCTGACATAAGGAGGGCACGAGCCTTGACTAATCCCGCTACCGGCAACCTGCTGGACGAACTGGCCAAATTACCTCCGGCAGTCGCCGAAGCCTATCAAGCCGTGGCCGACGCCATGGCCGAGTCCTTCAGCGATGAAGAAACCGCTCTGTGGGCCCGCGAGGGCGTCGCCATCGGCACCCAGACCGTACGCTCATGGGAGTCCGCGGTGGAATACTACCGCGTGAGCCCCGAGGTGGCCCGGTCCCTCGCCTTTGCCTCGTTCATGCAGTGGGCCCGCTGTGGGACCTACCTGTCCCAGGACTCGCCGACGCTGGCCGTCGCTTTTTTCAAAGCCAGTCCGTCCATCGTCACCAACCTCCGACCTCAGTACATTCCGCGCTGGGCCGGTCTGGGCCGTTCCCTTTACAAGGGCACCTGGAAATCCAGCACGCTGGCGGCCCGGTTCTTCGAAGTCAGCCCCGACCTGGTTCGCAACCTCCCCTTCTGGGACGTCGAAGTTTTCGCATCGCTGATCGAGGCATTGTCCTACAAGTCTTACGACGTTGCCGCTGAATGCCTGGTCCTCGGGCGGGATGTCCTGCCGGCTATGGGGCGGGAACGCGAGGCGTTCCTGTCGATGTCGCGCGCCCTGACCGACAGCAGTTGGAGAGAGGTCAAGGCATGCCTGGAGATGGCTCCGCGCGCGCTGCAGCATGTCGAGGAGGGGCAGACGGGCCGGTTCCTGCGCCTCGGCGAAAAGCTCGCCAAGATGGGCCTCCGCGACACCTCCCGGTTCCTTTACGACGGCGCCCAGGCTCTGTCCCACGTTTCTGCGGGCTCCCAGGGGCACATCCTTGACCTGTGCGAGGGTCTGCTGGCCAGCACCCCCGACGCGGTTCCGCCCTTCCTGAAGAGCCTCGACCCCGTGCTCAACCGGATCACTCTGCAGCAGCTTGACCAGTGGTATCAACACGGCGTCGAACTGCTCAACGAGAACCCGGAAAGCGGCATCGCATTTTTCAAAATCGAGTCGAATACCTCGGAATCCATGCTGGAAACCCTTTCCTCCAGCTTGGACCTGGAGCGGGTCAAAGGCATCATGCGCCTCTACACCCGGGCGCTGTCCGGCGAGAACATCGAGGTGCTCAGCACGGCGGAACTCGTCCGTCGACAGATCGGCTGGGTCGACCAGGACACCGCCGCCACCGACGGGACCAAGGTCTACCTGCCGCCCGTAATCGACAACTACAACGACAAGGCGCAGAACTTCGCCTGGTTCAAGGTGGTGGCCACCCACCAGGTTTCCCACCTTGAATTCGGCAGCTTCCAGTTCGACTTTGTCCGCCCAGCCAACGTGTTTGACGATCGTCGTTTCCAGATGGAAGAAGCGATCCAGGCGCGCATCGAGGCGATTCGCACTGCCACCGCCGAGCACTTCCAGTTGCTCGACTCCGACGCCGCCCCGTCCATAGAAGTCGGGGAGGGCCCGGGCGGCACCATGCGTGTCTACACCGACATCGGCCGCTTCCTGTCGCTGTTTGAAGACCGCCGCATGGTTTTCGACCTGTTCAGCGTGCTCGAAGACTGCCGGCTGGACTACCGCATCAAGACGGAGTACCCCGGTATCCGCCGGGCGGCGCTGGACGTGCAGGGCGACGCTCTCGCGCAGCGCCCGCGCATCGAGGAGCTGCCGCTGCAGGAAGCCCTGATCGAGTTGCTGGTCCACATGAGCCTGGACCGCTTCGAGGGCCTGCCCGTGCCGCAGGACTATCGTGAAGAAGCCTACATGCTCGCCCGCATCATGCACCGCCTGCGGACGGTGCGCGCGTCCATTGAGGACACCGGTGAAGCGGCTTTGCGGGCTTACGAGATCATCTCCCGCCTCCAGAACGAGCAGGAACCGGAGGATGAGTTCCAACCGGAGGACCTGGACGATCCCGGCGAATTCTCCGAGGAAGAGTACCAGGCGCTGCTCGACAAGCTGCAAGCCCAGATGAGCGAGCAGGAGGGCGAGCAGGGTGAGGGTGACCCTTACGAATCCCCCGAACCCGTCGAATATCGCGGTGACTTCAAGCCCGAGATGGTCCAGCTGCTCACCAAGCTCCAGATGGACCAGAGCGAGATGGGCGACGCCGAGCCCATGACCCAGGAGGAACTCGAGCAGTTGCTCCAGGACAGCGCCGAGCTCGAACTGGATGCCCAGGAAGGCGACGTCGACCAGAGCATGGCCATGTTCGCCCAGAACATCATGAAGGAAGCCGGTGTGCCCCCGCCGTCCAACGACCCGGGGCGCGGCTACGGCCCGATCCTCCACGATGACGACGCCGGCGGCGAGCTGGAAGCATTGGAACCCAAGACTTTCGTCTACGACGAGTGGGACTTCCGCGCCAACGACTACAAGCCGCGCTGGTGCATCGTCAAGGAGAAGATCCTCGACGAGGGCGACCCGAACTTCTACAACGATTCCCTGCGCAACTACGCCTCGCTGCTGGCCCACATCAAGCGCCAGTTCGAGCTCATCATGCCGGAAACCTGGCGCAAGACCTACCGTCTGATCGACGGCGAGGACATCGACCTGAACTCGGCCCTCGAAGCCTGGGCTGACCTGCGCATGAACGTGCCGCCGGACGAGAAGATCTACTGGCGCCGCAACCGCGTGGAGCGCGATGTCGCCGTGGTCTTCCTGCTGGACATGTCGGCTTCCACCGCCGAGGCCATCGATGAGGGCCGCCACTCCGTGGACGACCGGGACGCTCCGGACGACCCCGTTGAGTACATGGTCTGGCTGCGCCGGCGCCGCGAAGGCCTGGTGCGCCGCCACTACAAGCGCATCATCGACCTCGAACGCGAGAGCTGCGCGCTCCTGATCAACGCATTGGAGTCCATCGGTGACACCTACGGCATCTACGGCTTCTCCGGCTATGGCCGCGAAAACGTGGAATTCTACGTGATCAAGGACATCGAAGAGCAGTTCAACGACAAGATCAAGCGGCGCATCGACAAGGTCACCCCACTGCACGCCACGCGCATGGGTTCGGCCATTCGACACGCCGTCACCAAGCTGGAAAATCAGGACGCGGCAACCAAGATCATGTTCCTGATCAGCGACGGTCGGCCACAGGACCGCGGGTACAGCCGGGAAGGCGTTGAGAAGGAATACGCCGTCCACGACACTCACCAGGCCCTGCTGGAAGCCAAGCGCAAGGAGATCGTCCCCTTCTGCCTGACCGTCGACAAGGCCGGTCACGACTACCTGAAGACGATGTGCGGCGACCTCAACTACGAGGTCCTGGACGACATCTGGGCGCTGCCGGAAAGGCTGCCCATGCTCTACCGGTCACTGACCATGTAGGTCGAAGTTCGGGAACCGCGGAATCTTGCAGGGGCGAATGAACATTCGCCCCTGCGCTTTGTTTCGTGACCGTCTACGGCGCGACTTCCGTAATCAGTTTACGTAACTCCGTGAGAGCCGTGTTGCAGGACCGGCGCTTGATGACCAGCCGACGCGGCGGCGTCCGCAACGGGAACTCACGCACGTCATCCCCGTGGGCAATGGCGATGTGAATCGTCCCGGGCCGGTTTCCCTCGAGTTCCTGCGGCCCCAGTACTCCGGTCAACCCGATGCCAAAATCAGCGCCGGTGGCAGACTGGGCAACCTGGGCCATGGCGTTGGCGGTTTCCTGGCTCACTACTCCGTGGGTCTCCAGGACACCGGAAGCGACACCCGACGCAATCATTGCCTCGATGGTGTACGCCACGTTGCCTCCCCGGTACCACTGATTGCTGTCCGGCGCCTCGGTGATCGTGTTGGCCAGGAAACCGCCGCTGACCGATTCCATGGTGGCCAGCGTCATACCACGGCCCACCAGCGCCGCGCCAACGGACAGCTCGGGGGTTTCGTCGTCGTAACCCCACACGTAAGGCGCCAGCCGGTCGTGGATAGCGTCTTCGATCGGCGCGATCATCTCTCGTGCCGCCGCCTCATCCGAGGCGCGCGCAATAATCCGCAGGTGAATGCCATCCGCCTTGGAATAGATCCCGAGATACGGGTTCTCCAGGCCGAAATACTCGGACATAATCTCGTCCACCGATGCCTCACCCAGTCCCAGAGTCTTGATGTTGCGGGTGATGGTGACCTCGGTATCCACGAGTTCCTTCAACTTGGCGTCGATTTCATCCTGCCACATCGCGCGGTTTTCACCGGGCGGTCCCGGCATGCAGACGATGTGCTTCCCGTCTCGTTGCGCCCACCAACCGGGCGCCGTTCCGTTCCGGTTTGTGATGAACTCCGCGGACGGTATCAGGTGTGCCTGCTTCACGTTGTGGCCCGGCATTTCCTGACCCCGGTTTCGGAACCACTGCCTCAGGTTTTCCAGTTCCGGCTCCTGAACTACAGGCGTCTCCCCCAGGGCGGCAGCCACGGCCTCCCGCGTCAAATCGTCCTGCGTGGGACCGAGGCCTCCCGTGGTGAATATGATGTCGGAGCGCTGCCAGCCGTGCACGAAGGCCTCGGTGAGCATCGGCAAGTCGTCCCCGATGATGCTGACCCACTGGAGCTGAATACCCAGCGCCGGCAATCGGCCTGCGATCCAGCTGGCGTTGGTGTCCGTCAACTCGCCCATCAACAGTTCCGTGCCGACGGAGATAATCTCTGCCTTCAAAATAGCCTCCTCAGCGGCCCGGCTATGGGCAGTTGTATGGTCTTTCGGTCGGGGGTTCTTCAACCAGGCAGATGGTCCGTTCCACGCGCACCCGGTTCACGACGTAAACAACCGGATCATCCGGCAACCCCGCGAAATGCACCACTATGTCCGGGTTGCCGGCCTCGTCAAGGAACGGTTTGCCGTCCTGGTCCACCTCAATGTACCCGCCGCCCATGTAAAATTCGCGCGTTTTTTCGTGGGTCCTGATCTGCACCCTGGTCATCGGGGGTTGCAATCCATATTGCGGGTCGTGGGCCGCGTCTTCCTCAACGTGCCATCCGCCGGGCGCCTCGGGGCCGCCGGGTTTGGTCGGCTTGCCGAACCACTGCAACTGCGAGAGCCACCACTCCGGTTCGACGACCGCCGTGCGCTCGCCGTCGATGGTGACGTACCACGTGCGCGTCCCGGGCTCTGGCGTATAGGTCGCCGTCACGCCATTATGGGTGATCTCCAATTCCTGGATGTCCCGGAATTCTTCCTCGTAGAAGTATCCCAGCTCCAGCGGGGGAGGGATGATCGGCGGGCTCACCACCAGGCAGTTCACCACTCTCGCCCACACCTCCGGCACCGTCAGCAGTTGGGTGTCGCCCACCAATCGCATGTAACTGTAGCCTTCATCCGGGGTCAGGTTGCCCAGCCAGAACTCGTACGACAGTCCGGTTTCCTCGGTGATCACGATGACCGATTCCGGCGGGTCCAGGCCATACTGTGCCGGGTTTTCAATCGTTTCGCCCAACACCCGGTTGACCCTGGGGCCACTCAGCAGCAGGGGAGTGCCCGACCAGCGGTCCTGGTAGACTTCCTCCCGCTCGTCGCCGTCCACGATGAACCACTTGCCCCGCCCCTGGTCTTTGTCATAGACCACGGTTTGCACTTCACCGGTGAGCGGAACGTTCTCTTTGGAACATTCGATTGACCCACCCGGCTGCCCGCGGTGCGTTACTTCAACATGCACGATGGCGCTGTCATCGATGCGCCACGCCCACGGCTCTTCCTCTCGCGGCGGGTCCTGGTCCCATGGTTTGAACCACAGCGCCAGCGCTCCAAACAGCGCCAGCACGAACACCAGCAGGATGGTCAACCGGATGTTCATAATCTGATAATCACCCCGACGTCCCGGCACAAACCGGAACCTGGGCACTGGCCGCTAGCGGCGAACCCACCAGACTACGATCGCCATGATGCCCATCAGTCCCGGCAACAGCAGCCAGGTCGAGAACCTTACGAAGTTGAACTCGTTTTCGTCGAGGTTCCATTCGCGGTACACGAACTCCCGGTCCCGTATGGACACCAGCGAATAATCCCCCATGAGGTAGTTCGCCGAGTTCAGGAACAGGGCCGCGCTCGAACCGCGGTCGACGTTGCGGTTGGAGATGAAATCCGAGTCGCCGAACACCACCATGCTGGCGATTTCGTTGTCCGGCGGCCGGGCCGTCGGCGCGGCGGCACCCACCGGCGCGATGATGTCCAGGTACATGGCCGGGAAATATACCCGTTGCGGGTCACCCTCCACCGGGTCCACGCGCTCGATGTCGTCGATCAGGCGGGCCGACGCGGTGGTCGCAGCGATGGGACGCGGCAACCGGGTGTTGCTTTCTTCAATTATGGGTTCGATAGCGGCCGTGCCCGGCATGAAAGCCACGTTCAGCGGCCGTCCTCTGGGCGCCACTATCTCCGGCGGGGCCTGCGGATTGTAGATCCCCACCCGCAGCGTGCGCGGCGCGTTGGGCTGGGACCCCTCGACGTCGCGTATATAGGCGTCACTGACGATTACACCCCAGAATGCCAGGAACGCCCTGAAGGTTTCATGCGTGTCCGGCTCTGCCAGGAAGATCACTCTCGCCGCCTCTCGGCGCGGTTCGCCGTCGTGGTGCCGGCCGGCCATGTAGTAATTCAACGCTTCCAGGTGAGCCGTCGGCAGCTCGCCCGTTGGGCCGGCTACGACCAGCAGCGCGGCATCGTCGGGCACCACTACGTCCTCGTCCACCGGAGCCCAGGGCAGGGTCTCCACCTGGTAGTTGTCCACTTCCAGACCCTCGCGGATCTTGAGGTAGCCGTCCTCAGCCACCCGCGTGATGTCGCGCTCTCCGTGCCCGCTCAAGAAATAGACCTTCTTCCGTTGCGTTTCGGTGGCCACCAGCAGCGCTGTGTAGAGGTCCTGTTCCAGCCGGCTGTAAACCTCGTCGGTAGGCTGGACCAGATCGATGATGTCCGTGCCCACCGCTGACACCGCCAGCGTTTCGTACGCGGTTACCCCCTGGCTGCGCGCCAGGTCCGCCTCCTTCTGCGGGTCAATGAACTGGTAGGTGAAATTCCCGCTGCGTCGCGCGAACTCGCTCAAGGTGGTCTCTACCTTACCCTGCCTCGTCAGCATCTCAATGCTGGGTATCTGGTCCGGGTAATACGCTGTGACGCTGATCGGACGATTCAGCCCGTCCAGCAGGTCACGAGACCGATGCGCCAACGAAAACTGGTTGGTCGCGGTCGTATCCCACCTGAAGTGATTTTCAAACGCCACGTAGTTGACCAGCGCGACCAACCCGAAAAAAGCGGCGGTCATGATCACTGTATTTACGCCGTATCGGCCGGTCCGGCTGAAAAACGCTGCCAGCACCTGGCTGAAATACGAAAGCCCCACCAGCAGCACCAACACTGCCCCGATGCCGATGACAATCCCGCCATACAGCTTCAACGAACCGATGAACGCCAGCAGCACCGCACCGACGATCAGTCCGAGTACGCCGGCAATCAGTATCGGCGCATAGAAAACCGCGATCAGATCGAACGCCGGCTCAATGAAGGAAAACAGCGTGCGCGACTGTTCATCCAACGCCGCCGGCTGGCCACCCTGACCGTCGGCGTCTCCGACGTCTTCCTGGCGGTCCCGCCCTCGGCGCCGGCGCCAATCTCTGGGCCCGTCGCCAGTGCGCTGTTGGCTCATGCTACCTCCAGCGCCGCGACTCCAGCGCGCGTATCGAGAGGAACAGGAACAGCGCCGTCACCGTCACAAAGTACACGACGTGCGTTGAATCGATGATCCCCCGGTCGAAATCGTTGAAATGACTCGTGAAACCCAGTTGGTTGAATATCGTGGCCCACACTCCTGTGACCACGTCGCCAATGAACGAAGTGGCGTACAGCACCACCAGGATTCCCGTGCCCACCACCGCCGCGATGATTTGGTTGCTGGTCAAGGTCGACGTCAGGATTCCCACCGACAGCGCCGCCATTCCATAGAGGATCAGTCCGATGTAACCCGAATAAATCGGCCCGGGATCCGGCGTCGCGAACACCAGCAACAAGATGACATAATACGAAGTCAGGGCCAGCAGGAACAGCAGAAATACGAAGCTCGCCAGGTACTTGCCCAAGATCACTTCCCAGTCACGGACCGGCGACGTCAGCAGCAGTTCGATCGTTCCCAGTTTCTGTTCTTCCGCCAGCAAACGCATCGTCAGCGCCGGAGCCAAAGGTATCAACAGGAACGTCGCGCCCTGGAAGAAATTGCTCAGTGAAGCTTCGGGAAACGGGTTTCCCAGGTCACGAACGAAGAAAAACCCGCTCAAAGCCATGAAAATGAGCGCCACGATGTACGCCACGGGGCTGCTGAAGTAGATCTGGATTTCCTTGAACGCAACCGCGCGGATTGTTCGCATCTTGATTCGGTCCGGTTACTCGACGTCGTCTTCCGCTGTCGTCACCCGCAGGAAAATCTCCTCCAGGCTCATGCTGCTCATCTGCATGCTCAGCAGGCTCCAGCCGTTGCTAACCACGGTGCGGGAGATGTCGTCCCGCAGGTCGGCGCCTTCCTTGAACTTGACGCGGTAGGCGTTGACGCCCGGCCTGGGATGGTGTGTCACCTCGGTGGCCCCGTCGATATTCCGCAGCACGGGCAGAACTTCCGCCGGCGGCCCGCCGATCTCAACCTCCAGTTGCGCCACGCCCCGCAGGTGCTGCGCCAGGTTGTTCGGCGTGTCTGCCGCAACGATGTGCCCTTCGTGAATGATCAACACCCGCTCGCAGATCATGCTGACCTCCGGCAGGATGTGGCTGCTCAGGACAACCGTCTGCTCCCGCCCCAGATCCTGGATCAGACTGCGGGTTTCCACCACCTGAATCGGGTCGATCCCGATGGTCGGCTCGTCAAGTACCAGAACCTCCGGCTCGTGCAGGATCGCCTGCGCGATCCCGACCCGCTGTCGGAAGCCCTTGGACAGCTTCCCGATGATGGTCTTGCTGTAGTCCTCCAGGCGGCAGACGTCAATAACGTCATCAATCCGCCCCCGGATGCGGCGTGCCCTCATGCCGCGCAGCGTGCCCATGTACTTAAGGTAGCTGGTCACCGTCATTTCGGTGTGCAGCGGCACCGATTCGGGAAGGTAGCCCACCCGTTTCCGCACTTCCAGGGATTTCTCCACCACGTCGAACCCGTCCAGAGTAACCGTGCCGCGCGTGGGCGGCATGAACCCGGTCAGAATGCGCATGGTGGTCGTTTTGCCAGCCCCGTTGGGACCCAGGAATCCGAGGATCTCGCCGCGACGCACCGTGAAGTTCACGTTCTCCACCGCCGGCATGGGGCCGTAGTAATGGGTCAGGTCCCGGACCTCGATCATCGCGTCGACGTCCGCCGTCTCCGTTACCGGATCCAACTCCAGGTCAGCTTGGTTTTCAGCGTCTACGGCCATGATCCTTTCCGCGATTGAGGTTGAAATTGCCACGGGATAGCCGATGTTTCGGTTGGCTGGCATACGCCGACGCCGGGTCAACGGATTTGCGACCTCGGCGCCGATGGGTTGCGGCTGCGGATTTCACCCTTTGAATTAGCGTGGCGGCTATGATATTCTATGCGCCGCGATTTCACAAGACGGCGCGGCCCCGTCCTGACGGGGCTTATTTTATCGGCGGGGGCTCGGCAGAAGGATGCACTTGATCATTGACGGTTTCGGCGGCGACCACGCCATGATGTGGGACACCGACCGCCTGCGATCCTTCCTCGACGAATACCCGGCAACCCTGGGGATGACCCGGATCACCGAACCGGAAGTCCTCGAATACCACGGTCCGAAGCCCGGCGACAACGGCATTTCCGGTTTCGTCATCATCGCCGAGAGCCATATCAGCGTCCATACGTTCCCGGAGCGGGACTACGTTAACATCGACGTTTTCTCGTGCAAGTCTTTCGATCACGAGCAGGCCCTTGCCGACGTTCGCTCGCTGTTCGATCTCCGCGACGTGAAAACCTGGTTGCTCGACCGCGGTCTGGAATGGCTTGACGCCGACCAGGGCGCCCGCGAAACGGAACGCCAGCGCACTCTGCTCCAAACCGCCGCATCCGGCTCGCCCGTTGCCTGATCATCAAAAGCCTCCCGTTCCCTGGACGCCGACCAACTTCCTGGCTCTCCCGCCTCAGCAGTCTTCGCTGGATTCCTCGGCCGCCGTACTCATTCCCGTCCCCATCGATAGCACCACGTCCTTCCGGACCGGTGCGCGTCACGGCCCTGCCGCCATCATCGCCGCATCCGCCGCGTTGGAAGACTACGATATCGAGCTCGAAGTCGACGTCGCCGAGTTCGGTATCCACACTGGGCCGCCCCTCGAACCGCACGTCGGCGACCCTTGCCAAATGGTCGACCGGGTTCGGTCGGCGGTCTCCTACTACGCCACCCGGGGTTCTGGCAAGCTCACCGGCGTCATCGGGGGCGATCACTCGGCCACCATCGGTTCGGCATTCGCTCACCTCGAAATCAATCTGGACCTGTCCGTTCTGTACATCGATGCTCACGCCGACCTGCGCGACGAATACCAGGGAACCGCTTGGGGCCACAGTTCCGGAGCGCGCCGCATCGCAGAGCGTTGTCCGGTTTCGCTGGTAGGCGTGCGCACGCTGGCCCTCGAAGAGAAGGAGCATATCGAAGCTTCGGGCGTTCCCACCTTCTACTGGCCACCGGAAAGCGAAAATTACATAACGGAAGTAATCTCCACCTTGGGATCCCACGTCTACGTCAGCATCGACCTGGACGTCCTCGACCCCGCGGAGATGCCGGCGGTGGGCACTCCTGAACCTGGGGGGATGCGCTGGTCCGAACTGACCGGCCTCCTTCGCCGCGTCTCCGAAGAGCGTCACATCGTGGGCTTCGACGTCTGCGAGTTCGCGCCCGATCAGGGCCTGCCGGCACACTCGTACACCGCAGCCAAACTGGTCTACAAGCTGATCGCCTACGCCCTCGCCCACGGCTCTCGCTAAACCACCGGAAACTATGGGGCCCGGCAACGCATGGGTTCTCCGCTGCTCGTCCACGCGCGATAGCGTCCACACCCCGCCGTCCCTCACGGCGCTGTCGATGCCTGATCGGTGTCCGTTCTGTTTCCTTGACAACGCCGGCGGGCCAACCCTAGAATTTCGGCATTCCGCGCGTTCGCGCGCCCCGGAATCTATCCAGCAGCGCCACCCGGCGCAAGGAGTTTCCCATGCCAAGCCAATGGCCCACCGTTCACTATAAGGAAGAGGGCATGCGTGAAGGCATGCAGATCGAGGACGCCAACATCTCTGTCGACGACAAGGTTGAACTCCTCGACATGCTGTCAGAAACCGGCCTCACCAGCATCGTCGTCGGCTCCTTTGTCAGTCCCCGGTGGACGCCCCAGATGGAGCGCATCGACGAGATCGTCACCAAGTTCACTCCCAAGATGGGCGTCACCTACACCGCCCTCGCGCTGAACGCCCGCGGTGTGGAGCGCGCTCGCGCCTACTCTCCGCCCCTGACCATCGAACGCGACGCCTATCCGCGTCTGTCCTGCCATCTCTGTGACGTGTTCGCCCGACGGAACACCAACCGCAGTCAGATGGACGAGATGGAACGCTGGCCCGCCATCATCGCCCAGGCCCAGGAAATGGGGATCACCGAGGCCGGTATTGGCTGCAACGCCTCCTGGGGTTCCAACTTCCTCGGCGAGTTCGAAGTCGACACCCTGATGACCCTTATGGAATACCAGCACGGGTTGTGGGAAGAGGCCGGGATCAACGTGCGCAGTTGCTCCATGGGCGACCCCATGAGTCACTGCACGCCGGCCAAGGTCGAGGAAAGCATCGTACGCGTCAAGGAACGCTGGCCCGAAATCGACCACTTCCGGCTGCACCTGCACAACGGCCGCAACATGGCCATCGCCTCCGCCTACGCCGCCATGCGCGTTTTGGGCCCCGAGGATACCCTTGAGCTCGACGGCACCATCGGCGGTTTCGGCGGCTGCCCATACTGCGGAAACGGGCGCGCCACCGGTATGGCTCCCACGGAAGACCTACTCCACATGATGGAGGATATGGGTATCCCAACCGGCGTCGACATCGACAAGCTGGTCGACTGTGTGTGGGCCGCGGAGCGGATCATCGGTCGCGAGCTCTACGGGCACGTCTCCAAGGCCGGCCCGCGGCCTCGGGCCAGCGCCGGCAATCTTTACGACATCAACATGCCCTTCGTGGAAACCCTGGAACAGGCCACCCACTTCAAGAAGGGCGAGCAGATGTACGAAGGCGGTCTCTACCCCTATCGCGAGCCTGTAACCAGCCCTTATCGCGACCGTCTCGACCAGGGACAGCCTGCGTTCGGAGCCGGCCCCGACGATTTCCCCTGGAACCAGGACTGGCTACCCAAAGCCAGCAGCTAGACCCAACTATCCTCGCAGCAGTAAGGGGCGGGTTGTTAGAACAACCCGCCCCTTGGTTTCGCCGGTGGGTTTCTGACGACGCAGTTACGCCGACGTGCATGCCACGCTGATCACGTTCTGCGCCATTTCCGGCAAACGGTCAGACGACCAGGAAGCCCCGCCGTCGTGGGTGCCGTACACCTCGCCCCGACGGGTGCAGAAGTAGACCTGCGACGGGTCCTGCCGGTTTACTGCAACCCCAAAGGTGGTGCTGCCCGGGCTGACGCCTGAATCGAACCGCTCCCAGCTTTCGCCGAGGTTGGTGGTCCGCATCACGCCGCCCTGCTCGCTGCCAAAATTCATGCCCACGCAGGCATACAGCGTGTTCGGGTCGCTGGGGTCGCGAACCACACCGCGAGAGTACTTGATATCGGAGAACCGGTCGAATTCGCAGTCCTGCCACGACGCTCCCCGGTCGGCGCTCCGCCACACGCCCGTTCGGTTGGAGATCAGCACCGACTGCGAGTCCGCGCCGCCCACGGCCACGCCGTGCAGGTCCAGCAGGTCCACGTCGCCGGCAAACTCGCTGTTGCGGATCGTCCAGGTGTGACCGCCATCCGTGCTGCTCGCCGCGCCGCCCACTTCCAGGGCCGCGTACATGTTGTCGGGATTGCTCGCCTCGATATCGAGGCCCAGGATCCGCATCGCGAATGCCATCTGCACCTGCGCCGGATTGGATACAGTGGCAATGTGTGCCCAGTTCTCGCCGCCGTCTTCGCTCTTGTATACCTCGGCGCCCTCAGTCCCCAGGAACATGATATTGGGGTCATTAGGGTGGAACCGAATGGACCAGACCACCCGGCCCTCGTTCATGTTCATGCGCTGCCAATGCTCGCCGCCGTCGGTGCTCCGGTAGATGCCCCGTTGCGTTCCGCAAAAGATCGTGCGCGGATCATTGGGATGAATGGCAATGGCCCGCGCCTGAGTGGCCGGCGCCAACCCATCGGTGAGCAGATCCCAGTGGGCATCGCCCGCCGCCTTTCGGTACAGTCCGCTGGCTTCGGCGCCAACGTAGACGATAGTGTTGCCTGCCATGATGCTGCCTCCTGATCTTGTTGTGTCGGTTTGGTAGCCGTTGCCGCCATTTCAGCAGACCGCATGTAGGATGTCAAACCGCACCTGATCTCGCACGTACGCAGTTTCACGCGAAATGGCGTTGCGAGCGCAGCGTGGCAATCTCGTGATGGCAGCCGGGGTTCCTTTCAGCAACGGGTTCGCCCCGTCGCTGCGTTCCACCAGAGGACAAACTGAATGCGCGTGAGCGACCTGATCCGGTGCGACCGGTTTAGCCAGGCCCCTGCCGCCAAACCAATCCCAGCGGTCACTCCCCCGTGCGCCGGCTCCCAGCCACTGCCAACGTGAGACACCAGACCGAAGCGGCACCGGCCTCTTTGAGCGCGGATGCGCAGATATCCAGCGTGCTTCCGGTGGTCGCCACGTCGTCTACCAGGATGACTTGCCGGTCATGAACATCGCTCGGACGGGACACCGCGACGCTGTCGGCCACGTTGGTCGCCCTGCTGGCGGCGCTGGTCATGCCGGCCTGGGGGTCAACTCTGCGGGTTCGGGCTAACAGGTCCGCCTGGTAAGGAATATCGCAGCGCCCGGCGACGCGGCGGGCCAGCAGTTCCGCCTGATTGTAGCCGCGCTCCCGCCGGCGACTCGAATGCATCGGTACCGGGGCGATCAGGTCACCCGAGAGCGGGTTCGCCTCGAGGTAGTCGGCAAGCATGTCGCCCAACTGTGGCGCGGCCGCCTTTATCCCGCCATACTTAAGGGCCAGTATGGCCTGCCGGATACTTCCGTCATACCGGAACGGCGCCCGTATGCCATCGAACCGCCGACCCGATTGCGCGCAAGCCTGGCAAAGTTCGAACTCACTGGACGCTGCGCAAACCACGCAATACGGCGGCGCCAACCAGGGCAATTCTTCGGCGCACCGGTCGCAAATGACCTTGCCCGAGCCACCGCACCCGGCGCATTCCAGCGGGTACAGCGCATCCAGCAAGGTCCGGCCCGCCTGCTCCGCCAGTCCTCGCACCGGCGCCAGGCGACGCATCAGTGACATGATCGTCCACTCACGAGCTTTGGTTTCGAATCCGTTGCCAGCGCCTCAGTATCTGCTCGTCTCTGGGAAACGCCAGCGGCGGCAGATCATCAAGCGCAAAAAAGCCCACGTCCAAAGACTCGGGCCCCGGCGCCAGCACGCCCCCCACCTCTGTCGCCGCGTATGCCGCCACCACCACCGGATTGCCCGCGTCCGAGAAGAGCCCGATCAGTTGATCGATCTCGACCAGCAGGCCCGCCTCTTCTTCTACTTCCCGCGCCGCAGCCGTCTCCACCGGTTCTCCCCGGTCGACATAACCACCCGGCATGCTCCACAACCCATAGCCGGTCTGCACGGCCCGCCTTACCATCAGCGTCAGCCCATCCCTTTCAATGACGCACGCGGCCGCCAGTTTCGGATCGTAATAGACAACCCTTCCACATTGAGGGCACACGGGGCGTTCCCGGCCTTCGTGCTCTTTCAGCACCAGGCGAACCCCGCATCCGGCACAGAATTTGTCCGCGTTGGTCATCGCACAGGTTCGCCGGCGTGAAACTGCCCGTAAATCTATTGGTCCAGCAACGCCAGCACGGCATCGCGTTCGGGCATGGAATCCTGCGCTCCAACACGCGTGACCGACAGTGCGCCGGCCGCGCAGCCCCACCGCACTGCCGAGTCCAACGGATGACCTTCGGATAACGCGACAGCCAGGGCTCCGTTGAACGCGTCGCCAGCGGCCACGGTGTCTACCGCCGGCACCGCGAACGGGGGGACCATCCCGCCGGCGTGACCGTCCGACCAGTATGCCCCCTGCGCGCCCAATTTGATCACTGCTGCACCCACACCCCTTCCCAGCAACTCGCTGGCAGCCTTGGCCGCCGTTTGCTCGTTCGCGATGGCGTAGCCCACCAACGCCTCCGCTTCGGTTTCGTTCGGGGTGATAACCGACACATGCCGGTAGAACTCCTCAGGCACCGGTCGCACCGGACCGGGATCCAGAACCACGTGCACTCCCCGCGAATATGCCTTCTCGGCTACGCGGATTGACAGATCGACCGACACTTCCAACTGCAGCAGGAGCGCAGACGCCCGCGGCAGCAGCGCCGCGACGGCATCGTGTTCCGCGTCCGCGCAGGTGTCGTTCGCACCCAGGACCTGCACGATCCGGTTCTGCCCGTTTTCGCCCACGCTTATCACGGCGATTCCGGAATTGGTTCCCTCGGAGACGCCCACGGCCCCGGTCTCCACGCCCGCCGACTGCAACAAATCCGTCAGTTGCGGTCCGAACATGTCATCGCCAACCCGCCCGACCATCGCTGACCTGGCGCCCATGCGCGCCGCGGCTACCGCCTGATTTGCGCCCTTTCCTCCTGGATACGTGACGAACCGATCGCCCACCACCGTTTCGCCGTCAGCCGGCAGGCGGTTCGAAAAAGTAACCAGGTCCATGTTGATGCCGCCCAGGGACAGTATGAGAGGGCGGTTGCGCTCGTTATCCGTCATCGAAACCTGACATAACGAAAAATCGGCCACACGCTAACACCTGACATGGCACGCGTCAACGTGAGATTACCCCCATGCTATAATCCGCCAAACCTGAAAAAGCGAGGACCCGAACGATGTCGCAGCCTCTGGAAAACATCAAGGTCGTCGACCTGACCCGTACCCTGGCGGGCCCGTTTTGCACTCAGAATCTCGCCGATATGGGGGCCGATGTCATCAAGATCGAAGAGCCCAATGATGGCGACGAAACCCGCAAGTGGCCGCCCATCTGGAACGGCGAGAGCACCCAGTTCATGTCGTTCAACCGCAACAAGCGGAGCCTGTCAGTCAACCTGAAGTCGGAAGAGGGCCTGGACATCGTCAAGAAGCTGGCCAAGGAAGCTGACGTGATGATCGAAAGCTTTCGCGCCGGAACCCTTGCCCGCATGGGACTGGGCTACGATGACATCAAGGCTATCAACCCTGACATCGTGTACTGCACCATTTCCGGCTACGGACGCACCGGCCCCATGGCGAACAAGCCCGGCTACGACCTGATCATTCAGGCCTACAGCGGGTTGATGCATCTGACTGGCGATCCCAACGGCCCTCCGCAGCGTGTGGGGTTCTCGTTGGTGGACCTTTTCACCGGAATGCTCGCGTACGGCTCCATAGTCACGGCGTTGTACCACCGCGACAAGACCGGTGAAGGCCAGTTGATCGACACTGCCCTGTTGGACGGTCAGGTGGCGGCCATGAGCTACCACGCAACCGGCTTCATCGGTACCGGCGTCGAGCCCCATCGCCTCGGCTCCGGCCACCCCAGCCTCGTGCCCTATCAGAGCTTCCAAGCCTCTGATGGCTTTTTCATCCTGGGGGTCGCCAACCCGAACCTTTGGGAGCGGTTCTGCAACGCGATCGGGCATCCCGACTTGAAGGACGATCCCAAGTTTGCCACGAACCCGGATCGTGTGGCGCACCGTGGCGAGATGGTCGACCTTCTGAACGGCATTTTCTCCTCCAACACCGTGGCCCACTGGGTGAAGGTGATCGATGACGCGGGCGTTCCGGTGGGACCGATCAACAAAACATCGGACGTGGTGGCTGACGAACAGGTCAAGGCCAGGGAAATGTTCCTGGAAATCAACCACCCCCACGTGCCGGACCTGCGGGTTCCCAACTCGCCGATAAAGCTGCAGGGAACGCCGGCCCAGCTGCGTATGGCGCCTCCGTTGTTGGGCGAACACAATGAGCAAGTGCTGGCGGAACTGGGTTACGACGCCGAAGCGTTCGCCAAGCTGAGGGAATCGGGAGCCGTGGGAGAACCTGGAAAAGAGATCAGCGGGGTCGGCGCGCACTGATCACGGTTGGTTCGCACAACGCACGGTATGTCACCCACCCAGGAGGAGGCAGATGGGACGCGACAATAACTGGCAGTCGGACATGGTACAATCGGCACTACGACAAGCTGACGACGCAATCACGCAGGCGCTCCGGATGGGAACGCCCGAGGATGTCCTCCACGAGATGATCGCAGACCGAGCAATCGCAATCAGCAGCCCTGACGACATCGTTCGCCTGCTCGACGGAATCGAGCCGGACCCAGAACGCATTTTTGACGGCGATCTCCCCGATGGACTTACCACCATCGCCCAGGCCTGCCGCGAATACCACATCCTCAATCAGACCGCGCTCCGCTGGGTCCAGCGCGGAGACATTACATCCCTAGGGCGCAAGCGGGTAAGAGGGGGAGCGACCCACGTCATCCGGGACCGGGACTTCAAGCACCTGGCAAACAACCTACGGCCTCGCGGCAGACCGCCAAAATAAAGTTGCCTTGTTGACAAAAATGTTATCCTACCTATAATCCCCCGGGAAACCGACCGGGGGATTACTTTTGTCAGCACCTCCATCACCGCAGAGCCTGGAGCCTTGGCTGGACCGCGTCCACCACGGGGACTGCCTGGAGCTCATGCGTTGCCTCCCCAGCCGCTCCATCGGGCTCATCGTGACGAGCCCGCCCTTCAACCTCTCGCTGAGCACGGGCAACGGCGACCGCATCCGCTACGACTCCTGGGGCGACGCCATGCCCCACCACGAGTACGTGAAATGGCAGCGGCGCTGCCTCACGGAGATGATGCGCATCCTGCGGCCCGACGGAGCGATTTACTATCACCACAAGACACGGGTGCAGTCCGGCGTCGAGCAGGACCGCATCGACATCCTCGAGGGATTCCCGGTGCGGCAGACGATCACCTGGGCCAGGGACGGAGGGATCAACCACAACCCCGGCTATTACCTCCCCACGGCCGATTTTGTGTACTTGATCGTCCCCAGCCGCCAGGCCTTCCGGCTCAGCAAGGAGGCCCGAGGCATGGGCACGGTCTGGAGGGTCCGTCAGGACACCAGGAACCGCTACCCCGGATCATGGCCCCAGGAAATCCCCGACCGCTGCATCCGCGGCACCGCTGCCGAAGTGGTCCTTGACCCCTTCATCGGCTCCGGTACCACCGCCCTGGCGGCTCTCCAGGCCGGGCGCCGCTACATCGGCATGGAGATCAGCGAATACGTCTGCCAGCTGGCCCGGAGACGGATCGCTGCCAGCGCGAAGAGCTCGCGCCAGCGCATCCTGGCCTATCTGGCCACCCGCCAATGCGCAGACCGCCAGGCCATCATCGCAGACACCGGGATAGCCCTCCGCACCATCATGTGGCATCTGGGGAAGCTGACCCAGGAAGGCTTGATTGTCGCCACGACCGACCCTCGCGACGGCAGGAGACGACGATATAGGCTCGACCGCGGTAGCCATTTTGACCAAAAAATAGGTGCAACACCCCCCCCCGAAAGGGGCTGCGTTGCACCTATTTTTGACCCTGGTAGCGCCCCTGACCCGCGCACCGACACGAGCGCCAGCAGCACGGAGGCCCTGTTTGAGCGCAGCAGCGAGAGAGACGAACCCCCGGGCCCGGGCCCGGGGAGTAACTCTTAACCAAGTTAATCATAAGGTTCCCCCGGGCCCGGGCCCGGGGAGTAACTCTTAACCAAGTTAATCATAAGGTTCCCCCGGGCCCGGGGGAACCAACGCCAAAGAAACGAATCGGAGGATACCGTGACCACAACGCTTAGTCAATCGGCGACAGCCTCTCCGGCAACCTGCCCCTATCACCAGGAGGCCGCGCTGGTGCGGACCACCAAGTGGCCCAGCGTCACGCGCGCGGCCCGGGCCCACGAGGACCGGGTCTACTACTGCGTCGGAGACTCCGGCGCTTGCGCCTGGGTGGCATCGGAGCTCCTGGGCGACCTTAACGACCCCGACGCCGCGCGGTTGGAACCGCTGGCGCTCCTCCGGCTCTATCGCGACCGGGTGAACCGGGCACAGGAGCCAGCGGAGCGGAACCGGATCATCTCCTCGGGCGGCACGGACGTCACCGACAGCCCCCACCTCGCCGATTACGTCAAACGTTACGGATACCTGCCCTGGGAACAGGACCAGGAGGCACGATGAGTTACCCGGACGAGATCAACTACCCCCCGTGCGCGAGCTGCGGAGGGGATGTGGTGTACGACATACACATGGAGGCCACCGACGGGGAAAGCATCGACCAGGGTTGCACATTGACGATAAAAGCCGTCTGCGGCGACTGCTCCGAGCTCCAAACGCCGACCCCCAGGATGCGACAGGACATGATGGTCATCGCGGCCAGACTAACGCCCGAGGACGCGGTGGTGGAACCAGCCGGCGCCAGCGAGACACCGACACCATGAGGAGGTACACCATGGCACCATGCCCACGCCCCGAATGCGACGGCACGCTGGTGGTGCAAAAAATCTACGGCGGGACCGAGACCACCTGCCGCTCCTGCGGCCGCCACCCGACGAGCCCCAAGGTGGAACATCGCGCCGCGCCGGTCCACGTCGCCGATTACACACCGCCCTGGTCCACCGGCCACGGTCGGCCGGTGGCCACCATGGGCAAGCGGAAGGCCGCCAAGATGCGAGGGAGGACCTGATGGCCAAAAAACCACTCGCCCCATGCCCGTCCCGCGCTGACGGCGAACGATGCAACCCTGCCGCCATCGGCGTGAATTACAAGGGCACGGTCTGGCGATGCGAGAAGCACTCCATCGCCTACGTGATCGGGCCCAACGGAAAGCTCTTGACCAACGACGCAAAGGACGCTCGATATGCCGGATAATGCACATGAGGACCTGATCAATTACATCAAAGGCCTGGTCAACGAAGATTGGGTGTCCGAAAAATGGACATCATTGACCAACAACGCACAGGAGGTGACCCGATGACGACGATGACAGTCCGCGAGCGCCAGCAGGTGGACCTCCGCCTGCTGGACGACAACCCCTGGCAGCCGCGCCAGGACCTGGACCCCGACGCCCTCAGCGAGCTGGCCGGGAGCATCAAACGGCTGGGCCTGATGCAGGCGCCCCTGGCGCGCCCCCACCCGGAGGTTTCCGGCCGCTACCAGATTGCCTTCGGCCACCGCCGCGTGGCCGCGTTGCGCCTGCTCCGCGCCGAAGTCGCCTGGCCGGATCACGTCGAGATCGACGTGGCCGGGATCAGCGACGAGGATATGGCGGTGATGGCGCTGGCCGAGAACGACCGCCGGCGGGACCTGACCGATATTGAGCGGGTCCGCGCCTATCGCCGGGCGGTGGACGAGACCGAGCTCACGCCCACGACGCTGGCCGAGCAATTGGACATCCACATCTCCACCCTATCGAATCACCTCCGCACCCTGGAGCTGCCGGCCTCCGTCCTGGAGCACGTGGAATCGGGCGCCCTCAGCCTGGGCGTGGCCCGGGAATTCCTGGCGCTCCAGGGCCCCGATTGCGTCCACGAAGACGAGATGCAGGACGTGATCCGGAAGATCGTGAACGTTGAGAACTACAACGACGGAGGGCGCGCGGACTGGCGAAGGCGCAACGTCCGCAAGATGATCAGCGAGACGGTGTCCTTCGTTGAGAACCGGTCCTTCAGGCCCATCGGGCCCAGGACCGGTCATGAGATCGGCCGCGGCAACGGCGAGCCCACATTCGACGTGGACGCCTTCAGCGCCGCCCACCCCCATCGGCTGCACACGATACCGGCCGATGACGGCGCATCGGAGAATTACCGGCTGCTCGAACGCTACGAAAAGAGCCGGGTGTGGACCTGCCACGTCCGCGAGTGGAGCCGGTGGCAGTCCCGCGACACCAGGGAGCGGAACCGGGCCATCGAGGCGCACGGCGACGGGTCGGGCGGTAGGCCGCCCGAAAAGAAGGACACCTCCAACGTTCGCCTCCTGGAGCAACTCCTGGGCAAGGACCCGGTGTGGACCCGCATCGCGGCCGCCCGCCCCCAGCCCGGGCCCGACCGCCCCGTCACCGACGAGGAAAAGGAGCTGCTGGGCACCAGGGCCACCTTCCATCAGGTCGGGTACGACTCCGCCCTCTTTTACAAAATCCTGAACAAGGGCGACCGCACCGAGGTCCACAGGTGGGAGGACGATAACGGCGGATTTGTGCCGCCCTTCTTCGACCTGGAGGAATGCCAGGATTGCGTCATCGGCGCCGCCTACGGGGGCTCCCAGCACGGTTACCCCATGCACAAGCCCGCCCTGGCCTGTTTCAATCGCGAGCACTACCAGGAGAAACTGGCGGCCGCCAGCGCCGAGTACCGGGCCAAGCTGGACTCCCAGATCACCGGCGCCGAGCGCCAGGACATGCGGACGGTGCGTGCGCTGGTCCGGACCCTGGACGCCCTGCCCGATGACGCGCGCCGGGCGCTGGCGCTGGCCATGATCACGGCCCGGGGCATTTTCGAGTGGGAGCACCCCTTCGTGCGCGGCTCCGAATGGAGTTATGAGCCGGGGACGGTGGCCCGGATCCGCGAGATTCTGGGCGACCGGGTGGCCGGCCGGTGGGACGGCTCGAAGCGCAGCGGCCTGCAGAACAACCGGGCCGCCGCGACCGTCCTGGACGATGTGGACCCGCAGGACCTGCGGGAGCTGATCGGGCTGCTGGCCACCTACCACCTCCGCCAGGCCGGCCAGGTCGATCTGGACTTTTCCCGGGAAAAGTCGCAAGGTGCGTCGGAGCCGGAACCGCCGGCGCCCACCGGGGATGACTCCGGCGCGGAGACCAGGCGCTGCACGGCCTGCAACCGGGACAAGCCCATCGCGGACTTCGGACGCCAGCTCCGGAAGGGTCCGGACGGCGAATATTACGACGTGCGCTGGATGTGCAAGGCTTGCACCGCCGAACGGCAGAAGCAACGCCGACAGAACCAGACCCCGATAGGAGCGGCATCATGACGACACCAGCCCCAGAACCCACCGGCGAAACCCACCTGGCCCGCCTGCAGGAGATGATCGAGGTCCAGGAGTCGCTACCCTGGGAGGACAGCGACGTGGACCGCCACGACCGCAGCATGAGCCTGGGCCTGCTCCACGGGTTGGCGGGTCTCCAGATGATATTGGGCGAACTCTGCGACGCGCTGGTTGCCCTGGACCCCGACGAGGAGGAGTGATGTTCGTCGGACCCGAGACCAGAGCCCTCCACACCCCCGAAGGCAGCTGGGAGAGGATCGATCCGGAGGCCTTCTCGGTCCAGGGATGCGGCCACATGGCCGACCCGCACCTCGGCGCCTACCGCTGGATGCGCCAGACCCGTCGACGGACCAGGACCCTGGCCTCCGTGATCTGCGCGGCCTGCATGGATCTGGAGCTGCAGCGCCAGGCCGTGGCCGCCCGTAACCTTGGAGATTGATCATGCAATACACAGTGCACGTCTTCTGCGGGGAGTTTGACCTTTTTTGCATCGAGCTGAACGATATGGTGATTGTGAATTGGGCTGAGTTGATGACCTCGGACAACCGCCACCACGTACCGACCTGCGAGGCTATGCCCTTCATAGTCCCAGCGTGGCAGCACGCGATACTCTCATGGAGATCAGGGCCGAATGGTTGGGCGCCGCCGCCTGACGAAGACGATTTCCAAGCCATTCACGATGCGCTGTGCTCCCATACCGGCGCTCTACACGTTATCGAAACGCGGTACTGGCCGCCGTTTATAGGAGACCCTAACTTGCCGCACCCTACGCGAGTCACAAAGGAGCCAGAAGCCCACACAGTGGATGGAAAATGACCATGACGACATATCGCAAATTGATCACGGGAATAGCGGCGGTGGCGCTGCTGGCGGCGTTTGCCGCGACGGTGACGCATCCGGCAAGCGGTGACGGATTGACCCGTATCGCGCAGCAGGTGGACCACCGGTCATCAGGCGCCACCGGATCGGGGCAGACCAGGGTGCTGGCGCTCTACGAATTCGGGGATGACATGGAGAGCCGCGAGGGCATGTTGCAGGCGTGGCTGGACGCGGTTCGCTCCAACGGGACGGCGCTGGCGATGCATGGCCAGAGCGAGGCGGACCGGAACCAGGCCATCGAAAATCTGGTGGTGTTCGCCGACGGGTTCGGCCAGCTGGCGGACCACTACCGGGAGGCGGACCCGCAGCGCAGCGCCGAAATGGACCGCATTGCGCGGTCTCTGGACAGCCAGGCGATGGCGGCTAAACAGCGGTGGGGATTGAGCGGCACGGGGACGGGTGTAGCCGGCTCCGCGGGATACTTCGGACGTGAGTGAGCCCGACCCTGCCTACCAACTCGAAGCACACCATGAGGAGTCAACCATGAACCAACCCATCACCATGATGCGACCCACGCGCATCCTCGCCTTCTGCCCGGGCCACGTCTGCAACGGCGCGCACCCCGGCGCCGGGCCCAACTACGACGCCGGCGAACCGGACCCGCTGCCGGAGGCGCCGGGCTACACCCTGACCGAGGTCACCGAGCGCCAGGCCTGGGAGCTGGAGCAGGCCGCCGACGCGCTGGCCCGAGCCGCCGAACGCCACGAGGTGGACCTCCGGATCGCCGAGGGCCCGGTGTACAGCTCGATGGGTCTGCCCAACGTCGTCTACCAGGGAAATCGCAGCGCCGCCTTTGAGCGGGGCAAAAGCCGGGTGGTCCGCCTGGCCCGGGACGCCTGCGCCCTGCGCCGCCGGTTTTGCCCGGGCCGCCACGGCGAGGACGACCTGCGCCGCCACCTGCGGGAGGTGAAACGGGCCGGGGGACATGGCCTGGAGGCCGCGGCCCAGGCCATTGCAACCATCCTCCGGGAGACCGCCCGGGAAATCCGGTACGAGGTGGGCTGCAACGCCTGCAGCGATGAATACGGGCCACCGACCCCCCACAACCCGCTGGACGGCGTCCACACCGCGCTCGGCATGGTGCGGGTGTCCTCCCGACAGATCGCGGAGTTTGACGTGGACCGCTGGTATGAGGACGACTAGCCCCGTGTTGACGCGGCTCGTCGACTGGCTTATGTTGCCGCTGGCATGAGCTCCCCGGGCATGATCCACCGGACCCGAGGCCGCGCCTTCCGCGCGGCCTCGCTCGTGGTCGCCCTGGCGGGTGTCCTGGCCGCCGTGGTCGCCCTGGCCCTGGTCGAGGCCCAGGGACAGGCCGGCGACGTGCTGCTCTACCTGGCGCCCAACGGGTCCAACCAGCCCCTGCACCTGGTGGACCCCGAGACCGGCTCCGATACCGAGGTGGGCGGCCGAAACGGCACCACCTACGGGATGGCGCAGGTGGGCGCGCGGATCATCTTCGCCCAACAGGGCGATTCCCGGTTCCTGGTGCTGAACCGCTCCAACGGCTCCCAGGCCTACGCGGGCCGCGGCCACAACCTGCCCAACGGCGCCGCGGCGGTCCTCCACAACGGCGAGCTCCTGGTGTTCGCCTCGTCCGGCCTGCTCTTCAATGCGCACGACCCCGACACCCTGATCCGGCCGTCCACCGGCGGCCTGCGGACGCTGTCCGGCGGCATCGGCGCCGTCCGCGGCGCCCTGTCCTACCAGGGCGAGCTCCGGCTCCTCGACGTGTCGGGCAATACCTGGACGGTCGACGCGGCCAGCGGACAGGCCACGATGGTGGCGCATATTGACGGCAGCCCGGTGGGCCTGGCCGAGGTGGGCGGGCGCATCCTCACCACCGACAGCAACGTCCTCTACGAAATCGACTGGCCCACCGGCGCGCGGACGCGGGTGGGCCCCACCAGCAACACCATCCACGGAGAGGGCGCGCTTCTGGCCTACCGGGTGCCGGCGCCGCCCGTCCAGGTGGACATCGACGGGGTGACCGCCACCGCCGACAGCGTGCGCGTCGAGTGGAGGCCCCAGCCCACGGAGCGGACCGCCACCGGCTACGACGTGCGGTACCGCATCTCCGGCGCCGCATCCTGGACCGAGCTGGTGGCGGACCCGGACGGCGGCGCGCAGTCGGTGACCATCGACGGCCTGCAGGCGGGGCGCTTTTACGAGGTGGAGGTGCGCGCCTACAACGGCGACGGCGCCGGGCCCTGGAGCGTTGGCGCCGTGGCCTACACCACCGGCGCGCTGCCCACGACCTACGGCGGCCAGTGGACCATCACCGAGCCCGCCTTCGAGGACGGGGTGATCGAGGTGACCGCCCTGGCCCGGTACGCCTTCGGCGTCTCGACGACCACGGCCTGGTTGCCCTTGGGACGCGCCCCCGCCATCTCCATCGGGCCCGCGGCCGCCACCGTGTACGACTGTCGCCCCAACCGGATCATGCGCGTGGGCTCCGGCGGCAGCACGCCGTTCTCCTTCCTGGCGGACTCCGCCTCCCCCGGCGCCACCTTCTCCCTCTGCGAGCCGGGGACCTTCGAGTTCGCGGTGGCGCCGCTATCGGGTTCCACGCCGAACCTGGCGCAAGCCCGTCTGATCACCATCGAGTCGGTCCCCTCGATCATGCGCCTGGAGCCCCATCCGGGGGACGCCGACAATCCGGTCCGGGCGCCCGGGACCTACACCTACACCATCCGCGTGGACGCGCCGCTGCAGCCCGGGCTGGCGGCCGGCGGCGGCGTGATGTACCAGTACCAGCTCAACGCCCGGGGAGCCAGCGGCGAATACGCTCCGGAGAACCTGCCCTGCCCGCCCACGCCGCAGCCGACCCGGACGCTGCTGCCCACGCCGGGCCTGCCGACCCTGACGCCGCGACCGACCCAGACCCCGGTGATCCGCTCGGGCCTGGCGCCGGACCGCGGCGTGCTCCGGATCCGGGCCTGCCGGGCCGGTGACGGGTTCATCGGGTTCGCGGCGCCGGGCGATCATGCCCGCCAGCTGCCGCAGTGGGCCGGCTGGGTCAGCGCCTACGTGCATCGCATCCACGGGTCCGAGGAGGAGATACCCACGCGCATCCCGCTGGCCACGTCGACCCGCCGTCCGCTGCCCACGCCCACGCTGCGGGCCCTGGACCCGCCGCCGGAATTCACCCCGCAACGCCCCGTGATCACGCTGATCCAGATTGGGGCGCAGGACCCGCCCGAATACCCCGGACACCGGCAGGTGCGGGTGGAATGGCGCGGCGAGACCATCGACCAGCGCGGCGACACCGAGGCCGAGGTCCTGGGCGCGCAGTACTATGAGGTCTACCGGGACGGGCAGCTGATCTCGGACGGCGAGAGCCCGCCGCGGCAGACGTTCTTCACCTGGACCGAGCCCCGGGGCGGTCCGCCCCGGGAGATCACGGTCCGCGGCGTGGCGGACGGACCGGCGGTGATCGAGCTCACCACCCGGGTGGTCACGATACCCGCCGGCGAGACCCGGTACAGCCGCACGTCGGTGCCCTACCGCCTGAACATGCCCGCGGCCGACGCCGTGAGCGGCGGCTCCGGAGAGTGGCCCACCATGGAGCCCACGGACGGCTCCGAGGACTTTCGCCGGGCCGTCAACAACATCGCCACCGCCATGGGCGGCGACGAGGTGGACCCGGACGGCGACGGGCTCTGGGGCATGTGGCTCTTCCTGTGCCTCCTGGCCGCCACCATCACCAGCGCCCTCTACTTCGCCATGACCAAGAACCTCTCCATAGCCGCCTTCATGTTCGCGCTGATCTTCGGCCCCATGTGGGGCATCGGCGGCGTCACCCTGGCCGGCATAGGCTACGGCTACGCGGTGATCCCGCCGCTGCTCATCTTCGCCGTGGGCGGAGCGGTGGCCGTCGTCCGCCGGTTCCGATAGTGTGAGCTCCGACTAGTGTGAGCCCCGACTTTTCCCGGGAAAAGTCCACCGCGCACCCCGATAAGGACCCGCCATGTTTGCCATCGTGATCTCCGGAGGCGCCCTGGTCTTCTGGCTCTTCGCCCACGCCATCATGGGGATGGCCTACTCCGGCTGGGGCCCCATCTTTGGCATTGAGTCGCCCACCTGCGAGCACGTGCCCCAGGCCATCTGCGCCCACGACACGCCGTGGGCCCACCTCCGGGGCGGTGAGCAGACCTATGATCCGGAGTCGGGCAACCTGATGGTGCTGACCCAGGCCACCAGCGAGGGCCGCAACGTGTTTGTGACGGTGTGGAAGTTTCTGAGCATGGACTACCCCCTCCTGGACAACCAGATCGGGGCCATCGTGCGGGTGGGCGCGCTGCTGGCGGTCTTCGGGGCCATCGCCCAGCTGGTCTACCTGGTCATACGCATCGTCGGCGCCAGCCGCTGGCTCTGACCGCTGGACTTGCCCGCCGCCCTCGGCTATGTTGCGTCGCGCGAGGGATACCGGGCCAGGAGGCGTGAATCCCCGGGGTGTGTGTGTGCAGGCCCTCGCGCACATACTATTAACGTACAACTAACCCCTTCAAAGACGAAAAACCCCCCAGCCCCCAGCCGCCGACCGACCAGGAACCAGGAACCCGATGCCTTCCCTGATCAGACCCGCCCAGCGCGACGACTCCGAGAGGTCGGAGGGGAACAACCTCCTGATCGCGGTGGACAACTCCGGCGACATCATCCGCGACGTTTCCATCAAGCCGCGGTTCGGGATGTTGTTCTCCCCGAAGAACGACTGGCTCCTCGAGATGCGCGAAGCCCTGATGCGGTGGACCTATAAGAACCCCGAGCACGGGCCGCGCCCCGACGGCCGCGCGTACTTCGCCCCCCAGGAGGAGCGCAGCCCCGCCGACATACCGTGGTTCATGGGCAGGTACCTGGACCTGGTGCGCCTGGACGCCCAGGCCGGACGGATCACCCAGCGCCTCAAGCAGCGGGTCAAGCAGGACTTCGCCTGGATCATCGGCATCGGAGCCGCCTCGCTGATTGCCTTCTCCACTTTGGTGGTCGCCCCCTACTGCGCGCCCAGTGCCGACATCACGATCCAGCAGGTGGTCCAGCCCACGCCGGATCCGCGGGCGCCGACGCCGGCCATTGTGCCCTCGCCGGTGCCGGCCCAGCCGCCGGAGACGCCATGACGACCGCCCCCGCCAACCTTCAGTCCAACCGGAAGCGGCCGCCGTGGATCAACTGGCGGCTCTTCACGCCGGCCGGGGTGGGCCTGGGCCTGGTCTATTTCGGGTACATCCTGCAGGTGAAGGGCGTGGCGGAGGACCTCGTCGCCCAGGGCGTGGTCATGTGGGCCGTGATGGGCGCCCTGCTGGGATACGTCGGCTATTGGGTGGCGGTCCTGGCCCACGTGGTGGTCGAGGCCCAGCGCAACCGGGTCAAGGTGGAATTCGAGACCACCGACGAGCTCGAGGCCTGGGCCAAGGAGCAGCCCCTCCTGCCGAAGTACTTCGGGCTCTCCCTCCACTGCGGCGTGGCGCAGCCGCACATCTGCCACGCCATGTACGACCAGCTGGCGCGCCTCGAGGAGATCGTGGTCCAGGGACCGACCATAGCGATGTTCCTGATGAGCGTGGCCGGAATCGCCTGCGGCGTGGGCGCCGGTTTCTGGGCCTACTCCAGCCCCCTGGAGCCGCACTGGGCGGTGATCCCGATCCTGGCCATCGTGTGCGCACCGGTGGGGTTCGGGTTCGGATGGACCACGGCGGCCTCGATGAAATACGCCCGGGCCTGGTGCTATACCCTGGTGCTGATCTATGGCCACGGGTACAGCGAGCGCCCGACGGACATCATCGAGACCCTGACCCCGCAGGTGGTCTGGGCCAACCGGCCCTGGTACTTCCAGGGCTCGGCCATCGAGGGCATGAAGGGCCGGTGGGTCCTCCTGCGTACGGACCAGGTGCAGTCCGAGGCCCTGGTGGACTACACCATGCGCAACATCTACGAGCTCGAGGCGGCGTCCATCTCCGACCTGATGAGCGGCCTGCAGTCGTATGACGACCAGCCGCCGCGCGGTTGGACCGGCTCCAACGCCCGCGAAATGCGCCTGATGGACAAGAAGGCGCAGCGCAAGGGCGAGCTCGAGGGAGTCCGCCAGCGCAAGGTGGGCGGCCAGACCGCCCGGGCCGTTTCCTACACCATGATCATTGTGGCCATGCTCGGCGCCAGCATGTGCAGCTCCATGAACGGTTTCGAGAAGCCCACCGAGATCGTGGACCAGAACATCGGGCGCATCCTGGACTGACGCGATGCGGGACCGACTGACGCAGGCCGTGCGGGACGGCACGTCATGGACGCAGCTCCGGATCTCCGCGGTGGCCTGGGCCTGCGCGCACCTGGTGATCAGCGCCTACCCCTACCCGTGGGGCCTCGCCGGCGTGGCGGTGTACATCAGCGTCTTCTTCGCTCTCGAATACGCCGACCGAACAACGAACCGTAGGTGACCGCCATGACGTCGCAGACTTTCTCAGAACAGGACGCCTGGTATCAGGAGATGCCCGGCCAGCAGGAGCGGGGCAGCCACGCCGAGTGGTACGGCATGCTCTACGCCTTCACCTCAATGGTGATGGACATCCCCACCGGCGCCGCCGTCCGGACCAACCTGACCGACGACGAAAAGGAGGAGGCGGAGATCTGCATGAGCCTGGGAATGAAGCAGTACCGCGCGCGCTGTTTCAACTCCGGCCTGGAGATCGGCCGCCGCCGCCAGGAACAGAAGCTGCTCCAGGAGGCGATGAAGGAGTGGGAGGAGCTGGATGACGACGGCGAGCACAAGGCATTCATCCCGCCGACCATCTTCGAACTGGATTCGGACCAGAAGCAGTACGCCACGGTCTTCGCCGGCATGGGCTGCATCACCTCGGACGAGGAGTATGACAAGGCCCAGGCGCGCTATAACCGCCTCTCCGAGCAGTGCCAGCGCATCCAGGAGCAGGACGAGCTGGCCAAGCAGATGGATTGCTACTTTGACTTCAGCCTGCTCCGGCAGACCTATCACCAGCCCGACCGCGAACGCCAATTCAACGGCCTGAAGTACGACGAGGCGCCCTCATTCCTGCAGGAGCTCTACAACCTGGTCATCATCACCTTCTCCGGCCAGCAGCAGGAGCACGAAACCGAGCTGGTGATCCGCCAGCAGCCCATGCGCCGGATGCTGCCCCCGGGAGAGGTCGTCGACGAACCGGTGACGCGGCGCCGGCCGCGCGGCGGCAAGAAGGGCGCCGAGAGCGAGGTCTACGGCGGCGACACCTACGAATTCTAGCCAGGAGGATAGCCACCGATGGCCACCCAAGCAGACGACCCCCAGCCGGAGGCCACCGGCGACGATAAGGCGACCGGCCTGGCCGCGAGCCTGAAGGCGATCCCGCCCTCGCGCCTCCTGTTCTACGGCGCGATTGTGGCGGCCGGCCTCCTGGTGTCCATGGGCCTCTGCGCACTGCCCGGGCAGGCCCAGAAGTTCCAGCCCCCGCCGCCGGTGACCCAGGTGGTCGTGACCGAGGTGGCGCCGACCACCACCGTTCTGCCCACGTGGACGCCGGTCCCCACCGCGACCCCGCCCCCGCTGGTCGACCTCCCCCTGCAGCAGCGCGCCTACCAGGAGTACCGCATCTATCACCTGCTCTACGAATACCGAGCGTGCTACCGGCACCACACCCAGCCTCCGCCCACGCCGGTCCCCACGCCCACCGCCGGTCCGACGCCCGAATACACGGGACACAACCCCCAGGAGCCGTGGCGGGACGATCCGCGCTTTGCCCACCTGGAGCCGACCCCCCACCCCACCCCGACGCCGATCCCGGGCGCCCTGGTCCAGCACCTCCCGCCGCCCTACGGCCTCAGCGACCGGGAGGTGGACGATCACGCCCTGGGAGATTTGAGCGGCGCCACCCGCTGGCTGATCGAGCGCTACTCCCGGGGCGACTGCGTGGAGTCGACCCATTACGCCGCCTTCGAAGGCCGGACCGTGTTCTTGAGCAAATACGCCACCCGGTAGGAGCCGCCCATGGTCAAGATGAAACGGGTGATGCCGACAGTGCTCGACGAGATGGAGCAGTTCGCCGAGGACCGCATCGCCCTGGAGTACCGGCGCAAGATACTCCTCGAGGACAACTACCTGTACGAGCTGAACAAGGAGGCCGCGCTGGAGCAGCCCCTGGGCCACGATATGACGTTCGTGGCCGGACGCGTCGGGGTGGGCAAGACCACCGACGCCATCATGCGGGCGCGGCTCGCGTTTCGCGCCGGCTACATGGTCTATCACAACGGGATCGGCTGCCTCTTCGGGATGGAGGTGCCCGACCTGGGCATCTACGCGTTCTCGCACTCCATCCGCCGGCGCGCGCATATCGTCATCGACGAGGCCCACAACTTCTGCCCAAGCCGCCGCTCCAACACCATCCGGAGCCAGACGTTTCTCAACGGGCTCAGCGGCCGCAGGAAAAACGATCACCGGTTGGACTTAATGAGCTCCCAGCCCCGCCAGATGGACTTTTCCGTCATGGAGCAGGTGATGTGGGCCAGGGTCCCCGAGGAGCTGAGCAAGTGGGCCAGGAAGAAAAGCGCCTACGGCGAATGGTGCTATCGGAAGATCAACGTCCTGGGACCCTACCCCTGGCGGGACAAGAATATGTTCGAACAGTGGGGCATCTCGTACTACGAGCGCGACGTGGAACACCGGGAGTTCACGGCCCTGCCCAGCCAGTGGTACGACGCCGCGGCCGCCGTCAACTCGTGGGCGAACATCAAGAAGCTCGCCGGCAAGGGCGTGGGCTCCGAGCAGATGTGGGAATACCTGGACAGCGCCGACACCGACGAGGAGCTGATCGTCGACGAATACGGCAACGAGGTGGTGGGGATGGCCGAGGACGGGACCTTCATCGTGCGGGGTCCGGAGGGACAGCAGTCGTCGGCACGGACCGCCGAAGAACGCGCGGCCCAGGATGCCCAGGTCGAATACGAGAACACCATCCTGACCTATATCCTGATGGCATTCCGGCCGGTCATCGACGAAACCGGCGTCGAGCGCCCGCCTGCCCTGAACCCCGACCCGCAGGAAAAGATACCGGTGGCCAAGATCGCCCGGGTGATCCGCGACCACGGCGCCCCCGCCTGCACCGAGAGCCGCCTGCGCAAGATGCTGACCTCCTACGACGTGCGGGTCAGGGGCCGCGATGAGACCGTGATCGTGGAGGACATCGCCCGGGTCTACGCCGCCTATGGCGCCTGGCCCTACCCCTTCGGCGACTACACTCCCCGTCCCCCACGCCCTCCAGGGTGATCCGGACCGGAATCGGCCAAAAACCGGCCGCAAATAAGCCACGGAGAGGCCCGAAAGTCGAGCCGACCGACCCGCAGGCCCTTTTACGCCTGAAATCGCAGCAGCCCCGCCCCTGACAATCCAGCGGCCGCCTCCTGAACCAGGGAGGCGGCCGCTTTTTGTGGTGATGGCGGTGATGGGCGTGATGGAATCGTTGACTGCATAGACCCTCCGCGCAAGTGTGGCGGAAAGGCGCTTGGAGCAGCGCCGATCAACTCACGCACGACCCGCAAGGAGGCGACCCATGAAATACGGACTGGCCCTGGCGTTCGGGGCCATATCGCTCATCATCAGCATCGCGCTGTCGGACACGGTGACCGACGGCGCCCAGGACCTGGACGTGGAGTTCAGGAACGCCGGCGTCGTCGACGGCCAGCGGTTCGACAAGGTGTGGACCAAAGCCAAGAGCGACGGCGACGGCCGCAACCAGGACCGAGGAAAGCCGGGCAAGGTCTCCGCGCATCCGACCGCCACCAACACCAGCGTTTGTCTGCCCGCCACCATCGGCGGCACAACGACCGCGGCGAACCAGACGCTATATCTGTTTGACGGTACGAGCGTAACGACCGCCGCCGAAACGGGCTGCACGCCCGCGGCTTTCAAGGTCAATACCGCCACCTGGTCGAAGGCGAGCCCGCTGGCCAACGAGATCGGCGGGATATTGACGCTGCTCACGTCGGTCCTGCCCATCGTGATCCTGGGCGGCCTGGTCATCATGGCCACCACGACGGCATTCAGCCAAGCCAACATGGGAGCGGGATCATTGGGCAAGCAGCTCCTCGTCGAGTTGGGCTATATCGTCGGGGTTTTGATCATCATGCGCATGGCGCCCTCGATCACCCAGGAGGCGACCGACCTCTACTGGACGTTCTCCAGCGGCGCGACCATTTTCAACATCTTTGGCGGGTTCCTGGGCATCCTGATCGCGCTGATACCGGTGGGCATCATCGGGTTAATTTTCGGGATCGTGGCCGAGCGCAGCATCAAAAACGTCAGTGGCCAGAGTGGCATCGGCTACGCCTACAAGAAGGTCCGCGGCAGCATGAGCGGCGGCATGTAAGCCGACGGCAACCGGACATAAAGGAGAAACAGCGATCATGAAATCACCCAAGCAGGCACGCCGCGAGGAAATGGCGGCGAGCCGCCAGCTCACCAGGGCGAAGAACAACGAGCAGAAGGCGGCCTCGCGGCGGCGGGAAGCGTCGGCCAAACTGGCCAGCAAAAAGAAGGTCGTCACCGCCGCGGTGGCCCACGCCAAACGGATGAAGGCCAGGAAGGGCCGTACGAAGGCGCGCCGCGGCAAGCGGTGAGCGCACACCGGACGCCCGCTGTAGCGATCCGCCGCGACCGCCGGCTTGCCTCAGGCAGCCGGCGGTTCTATGTTAGGCGCAGGAGAGAGCGACCATGCCCACCATGACCATCAGCGAGCTGGCCAACCTGCTCGCCCCAGGCGACCTCCCCGAACGGGCCGACGATGCCCGTCCCGACTTCCGGCGCCTCGACTTCGCCCAACTGCTGGCCCAGGGTCTCAAGGACGGCGACATCGACGAGCGCAAGGACGACTTCGCGCGCCGGATCAGCGAGGCTCCGGGCGAGTCGCCTCCCAGCCGGGCCGCCCTCCGCGAGGACCTCTACCGCGCCAAGGAAATCGCCTACGGGTTCGGCACCACCGCGCCGCCGGAGGTGGCCGACGCCCTCGGCTGGGGCAGCCTGGCCCACCAGCAGGCGCAACTCAACGCCCAGGAACGCCGGCGCATCGCGGCCAACAGCGTCGACCCCCGGGACCTGCCCTGGCAGGACCCGCAGTGGTACCGCGACATCGCCAAGCGGTACCGGATCGACATCGACATCCCCGACGCCCCCAACATCCGCCTGGCCCGGCCGGAGGAAAAGAGCGAGGGCCTCCGCTCCGGCGTGACGCCCATGGCCTGGGCATTCGGCGGCACCGCCCAGAACCCGGGCGGACCCCACATCCGGGTGGACTATGACCAGGTCAGCAACCTGACCCGGGAGGAACTCGAGGACACCCTCGCCCACGAGATGGTCCATACCATCCTGCCCCAGGGCGTTAGCCACGGCCCCGCCTTCGCGCAATATGCCGACGCCCGCAACATTTCCCTCCGCGGCTACCGGCCGATCAAGGAGATCACGGACCTCCCGAACGTGGTCCCGGAGCACAAGGCTGGAGGCGGCCGGGTGCGCGTCGCCGGCACCCGGGCCACGCCGCTGCTGCAGGACTCCAACAACCCCGTCACCTGGCAGGACGTCCGGTACAGCCTGCTGGCCGAACCCGGCGACCGGCAGCTCCGGAGCGCCTACGACCGGCGCAGTCACCTCACGAGCACCGGCACGGCCTACCTGGTCCCGGGCTCCGCAGTGGAGCGCGCCTGGCCGGAGTTCGACGGGCGCCCGCAGATGTGGGAGATCGGCACGGTCCGGCCCAACGGGGAGGTGGAGTGGGACTGCCTCACCTATACCGAGCCCTCGGACGATGCCCGGGCGGACTACGCCCTGCGCGGTTACTGCCCGCCCGAGCTCCGCGCCGACGAATACCAGCCCACCGAGGAGGAGCGCCGCCGCCTGCAGGAGGCCGCCGTGGTCCTGCGCTCCGCCGCCGACACCGGCGAGACCGCGACCTACTACCGCGGCAAGTGGATCCGGGAGAAGGCCGACGCCGCCATCCTGGACTCCACCCTCACCGCGGCCGAACGCGGCGACCTGCTCCGGTGGCTATCCAGACAGGACATGGTGGACCTGGAAGCGGCCGCGCAGAAGGGCGGCGCCGCCCTGGGCAAGTACACCCGCCGATACAATGCGGAGCGAACCCGCCTGATCCGCGACCGGGACCCGTCCCAGATTGCAGACCTGCAGGAACGCCGGGAACGCCGCCTGGCCGCCCCGCTGCGCCCCGCGCTGCAGGAGAGCGGGCAGCGCTACCCTTACTCGGTGATCGCAGTCTCCGGCCCGGACACCGACGACCAGGGACGCGCCGTGCTCACCACCACGCCGGTGGTCACCGAGACCGCGACGACGCCGCGGCCGCCGGACCCCGTGGACGCGGCCGACGCTCCCATACCCTACAAGAGCCTGGCCACCCCAGACACGCCACAGGGAGCGCTGTTCATGGGCGCGCCCAAAGGAGACCCCGCCATGCCGCACCCCGCCGCCACCGCCGGAGTCGTAACCGTCGACCTCGACGAGCTCTATACCCGCCCCGACTTCCAGGCCAGGGACTCCGCCGGCGACAGCCAGACCGACGAGTCCAGCGTCGAGAACATCGTCGAGAATTACGACCCCGCCAAGTTTGACCCCATCGTGGTGGCCGTGCGGCCGGAGGGCGGCTATTTCATCATCGGCGGCCACCACCGGACCGAGGCCAAGCGCCGCCTGGGACACGGCGAAATCGAGGCCCGGGTGGTCGAGGGCGACGTCCGGAACCCCGAGGACCTGCAGCGCCTGCAGCGCCTGGCCCGCAGCACCAACGTGGCCGTGGCCGGACAGAGTCCGCGGGAGCTGCTCCGCACCGTCCGGCCGCTGATCAACGAACGGGAGTCGGACCGCGAGAACGTGGCCAAGATCGCCAACGAGGTCCGCGCCCTGGGACCCACCGACCGCGAACGCCGCCGCCAGGCGCAGGTTTTCTACAATCTGGCCAGCCTCCCCGACGAAATGGTGGAGCGCGCCGAAGACGAGGCCGCCCTGCCCGTCCTGGCGTCCATCGGAGAGGCCAAGCGCAAGTACGGACTGTCCGACGTCACGGTGGAGGCCCTGGCCCGCCGCTACGCCTTCCCGCGCGACTACACCGACGAGGAGATCAGGGACAACCCCGCGCTGGCCACCCAGCAATTCGCCTACCCCCGGGCTCAGGACCTGCAGCGCCGGTTCCGTCAGGCGGCCGCCCGACAGGAGGAGGCCGCGGCCCAGGGCAACATCGGCGCCTTCAGCGCCGAGGGATTCGGCGTCGACCCGTTTCTCGAGGCGGACAAGCTGATCATCAAAGAGGCGAAGCAGGATACCGCCGAGATGAAGAAGCTGAGGGCGCAGCTGGAGGCCTGCCGCGCCCTCAGTTCCCAGCACCCGGGCACGGTGGACCTGGAAAAGCTGGAGCGCCTCACCCAGGAGCAGATCGCCGGCGTCCAGACCACCGCCACCGGACTCGACGCCCTGGCGCCCACCGCCGCCCGCGCCATCATCGCCTGGCAGGAGGGACGCGGTCCCAAACCGCCCTACGGCGACGCAATCCTGCGGCAATTCGCCCCCGAGATGTACGACGGCAAAAGCCAGACGGCGCCCGAGACGCCCTCGTTGCTGGGCCCGCAATCCGACAGCCCCAGCGAGCCGACCGGCGGCGATATGCCGTTTCGTCTCATGACTCCGGAGGACGTCGAAAGGGCGCCCGAACCGCAGGACCAGCAGGCCGGTGACGACGATGAAGAAACGCCGTTCGTGCAAAGCGGACCGGACCTGTTTGGCATGGTCCACGGCGACGACCAGGCCGAACGCGCCGCAGACCCGCCGCCCGACGATTACACCGTCCCCACGGTCGGCGATGAGACGCCGGCCCCGCTGGTCCAGACCGACGTTGACGGCGACGGCGACGTGGACCGGGTGGCCATCGACTCGGACGGTGACGGTAAAGTCGACACCGTGGAGTGGACCGCGAACGCTCCCGAAGACGACGCCCGCCCTCTGGGCCCGGCGGAAACGGCCCTGCGCGCAGAGGTCGCAGAGCTGCAGGAACAGTATCCCGACACCTGGCGCCCGACCTACCAGGGCCTGCAGCCGATGCACCAGGTCCATGATCTGGAACGGGTCCATCTGATGATGGAGACCCTCCGCGACGGCGGCCAACTGCCGCCCATCGTGGCCGACGGCGACCAGGCCCTGACCGGTGTCCACCGGATGGCCACGGGCCAAATCGTCCAGGACCGGAACCTGCCCTACAACGTGGATGTGGTCCAGCTGCAGACATTGCCCGAGCACCTCCAGGAGCAGATCCGGGAGATGCGCGAGGATTCCGATTACGAGGGCATCGACGAACTGATGGAGCGGGAGTGGGACCAGCAACAGGCGCAGGCTCAACCGACCCAGCCGGCCGCGCCGGAGCCGCCGGCCGAACCCGCCCAGCTGGGGCTCTTCGGCAGCGAAACCCCATCGGAGGCCCAGCCGGAGGCGATGGGCGCACCGGAGGCCCTCCCGCCCCTCTCTCCGGAGCTGGAGGCCAACCTGGCCACGCCGGGAGTCTGCGAGGACCCCGAAGGCACGAAACGGGCGCTGGCCGACGTCCAGCAGCGCATCGACGCCTACACCGACCGCGTGGGCATCGAGGACCTGCCCCTCAACACCGCCCGGGTCCAGCTGACGGTGGCCGGCGACATTGTGCCGGTCCAGGGGCAGCCCCGCGCATTTCGCCAGGAGACCGACACCGGCGCCGCCCCTCCCGCCTTCGGCGACGGCGGCGAGGTCATGGCGCTGCGACCGGTGCGGCCACCGCGACCGCAACGGGAACGGTCAACCGGCGACTACACCACGCCGGAATGGGACGCCATGCCGATGGCCCGAAAGCGCCTGGTCGTCCAGCAACTCAACACCATGCTCGCCCGACGCGACGCGCTGCAGACCGAGCTGGACTACTGCTATCCCACGGGCGGATCATCCGGCGACTCCGCCTGGCAGAGCGGCGCCGAGCAGGCGGCCGCGCAGTCGGTCCCCGCACCCACCGAGCGCCTGCAGATCGCCCACATGCAGGTCGAGGCCCGTCCCAAGAACGGCGGCCCCATCGAACGGGTCAACATCGCGGCCGCGCAGAGCGACCGCGGCCCGGTGGCCATCGCCGTCGAACCGGTGGGCCGGCCCGGCGCCCTCTACGACGCCGCCACCGAGGCGGTGACCGACTTCAGCGCCAGCCGCAAGGAGCCGATCCGCGACCAGGACAGCATGGGCGGCTCCGGCGAACGGCCCAAGACCCCGACCATTGTCAAACCCAAGAAACAGCGCGCCACCGGCCGCGGCCGGCACTCCAGCATCTGGCAGGCGCTGCGGTGATCATGATGGACCGGCCCGATTACCAGGGACAGATCGAGAGCGGAGACTACGGCCCCGACACCGGCCACTATCACGTCTTCATCGAGGACGAACACGGGTGCATGGTCCCGTGGACCGGCCACTATACCGACAGCCTCTGCTGGACCTCCCGGGAAAACGCCCGGCGCGGCCTGCGCGGGTTCCGCGGCGCCGTGGCCACCGTGGGACAGACCGTGGACTGGTACGATTGCCCGGGCAACGACGAGACCTGGGCCACGCTGGCCGCCGACATTGCGGCCGAAGGAGCCAGAGAGCCGTGAAGACGCGAATCAACGATCTCCAGGAGCGCCTGCAGGACGCAACCAAAGAGGTCCTGGCACTGGTCCCCAAGCTCGGATTCCGGCACCACCATACCGTGCGCGCCATCCGCCACGCGGAGTGGTGCGACCGCAAGATCCGGGAGAACGCCGACCGCGCGACGGGAGGCCTGCCCCTCCCCGCCGGCCATTTGCACTACTGGGTCCCATGCGACGCCCCGACGATTGTGGACGCCGACGTCCTGTACCTGCGCCAACCGGTGGTCTGCTACGATTGCCAGGAGCGCTCGGAGAGGGCGATTGCCATGTCCGATTACGAGCAGGCCATCCTCGCCACCCTCAACCCGTAAGGAGCCCCATGCCACGCACCTCCTGCAGCTGCACCTGCCGCCCTCCTGCCCTTCGTGGACCAGGTGGCCGACCTGGCCAAAGACCGGCCCGAAGGCGACCCTCGCCCCCAGGAGGTCCAGTGGATCGACGAGATGCGCCAGGCGATCCACGACCGTCAGGCCGGCGCGCGGCCCCACGGCGCCGGCCTGACGGTCCAGGACCTCCTGGGCCGGTGATCCCCGTGCGCCGGTTCGCTTTCCCGACGCTGCTGGCCGCCGCCACCCTGGCGGTTCTCGCGCTGGCCATGCTCCCCGACGCAGCCAGCGCCCAGTCCGCGATCAACCCGCCATCGTTTCGCCTCAGCGACGACGGCCAGCTCTACCTCCGCTGGCTGCACGCCGGCAACAACAACCGCTACTTCTGGCGGGTGGCCGCCACCGAGGGCGGGCTGGCCAGCGCTCCGCCCACCCGATACATCACGCAGATGCTGGGCTGGATCGAAGTCTTGGTCGGCCCCTACGACCGGTCCCGCGATTACTACGCACAGGTCCAGCCCTGCCTCTGGCACTTCCGCCGCGGCACCAGCTGCGCGGACTGGACCACGCCCATCGTCCTCCAGGGCGACCCCTCCACCACGCCGCCGCCGCGCACCAACCTCCGCCGCCTCTTTGACACCATCCCGGGCGGCCCCATCAATGCCCTGTGGCTCCTGCCCCTGGTCTTCGGCGGGTTCGCCGTGGGCGCAGCGCGCGCCATCCCGGACCAGATCGCCAAGGCCGCCCTGCCGCCGGCGGCCGCCACCATCGCCATGGGCCTCAGCATCTGGTCCCTGGAGCTCCCCACCGAGACCTTCATCGCCCTGCTCCTCCCCGCCGCCATCTTCGGAGCCGCCGGCTGGGCCCTGCGGCGCTGGTAGGCCCGATCCGCCGACTTTTCCCGGGAAAAGTCGGCGGCGGCCCGAAACGCCGGTGCAAATGAGCCCCGGAGAGGCCCGAAAGTCCGCTTAACCGACCCATAACCCCTTTTGCCCTGAAAATCGCGCCAGGCCGCCGCAGGGCCAAACCGTGGGCGCCTGTGGCTGCAGGCCGGTATGTTAGAATCCCGACATGGGAGCCCGACCCGTCATCATCGCCCTGGTCGCGCTGGGCATCGTCCTGGGACTGATCGCCGGCGTCTACGCCCTCCTGACCCAGACCGAGTACGCGCCGGTCCACGTCGCCCTCACCGGCGGCGAGCAGGTGGGCAACCTGCCCGAATACCCCCAGTACTCCACGGACATACAGCAGCAGTTCGGCTCGCCCTTCCATCCCAGCGCCGTGGGCGAGGCCCCCGCCGAGTTCGTCTTGGCCGAGCTCTACCAGGACCTGAGCGCCGACGCCGACGCCGGCCTCTACGACTCCGATGGCCACCTCACGGTCCGCTGGCAGACCACGACCACCGGCTGCGCCCTCCGACTACCCTTGGCCCAGCAGCACGTCCGCCAGGAGCGGGAGCCGACGCCAACGCCCGCGCCAACGCCGACTCCGATGTGGGAGACCGAGACCAAAACGGACGGAGCGACCGCAACGACGCGCCTGATAACGCCGACGCCGATACCGACGCCAATACCGGACCCGGAGGCGCCACCGACAGCTGTGCCGACGCGGACACCGACGCCGCTGGTGTCCGCGTCGACGTGGCGACACTGGAAGGGCCGACCGGTCCGAATTGCAGCCGACGGCCTGGCCGTCATCGAGACCGACCAACCCCGGGCAATCTACGGGCATCTCCTGCTGCTGACCGGCGCCGGCTCCGACCCCAACTCCATGGAGACCCTGGCCCGCCTGCCCTTCCCCTCCCCCCACTGGCAGAACGGCCAGGCGCACATCCACCTGACCGATGCCAGCAGCCGGATGGCCCTGCCCCATGACGATATCCAGGCCGCCTACCGCGCCGCGGTCCTGGAGCTCCGCGTGGAGGGCGTCCCCGACTGCCAGGTGATCCGCATGCGGTGGGAGCGGCCCGCGCAAATGGTGCTGACCGCCCTCGCGGATCAGCCCTTCGTGGAATGGGTCGGACCCGATGACGAGGCGAACCCGCCGCTCCTGGCCGCGCTGGTGGAGGGAGCCTCCCCAACCGCGGCCCGCGCCGAGGCGCTGGAGGTGTTCGCCCAGGCCGACGGCGGCGACCAGCGCGCGCAGCGCCTGGCCACCAGCACCCTCCCAAGCCACATCGTCCTGCCCCAGCGGTGCCAGGGGCCCTCGGGCAGCGCCGACACCGACTGCGTGCGCACCGACGCTGCCCAATACATCGCCTTCGCCCTGCGCCAGGACCTGGCCCCCGAGGACGGCCTGAGCGACATGCGGGAGACCGGCTCCGCATTCAACGCGCGCGATTCCATCACGCCGGCCTCCGGCCAGGACCCCGTCGTCCAGGAGATCGACGGCGCCCAATACCAGATTTACATCACCAGCAACGCCTGGAACGCGGCAAACGCGTTCGGCAAGGAGTGGAGCCTGCAATGATCACTCGCCTCGCGCTCTGGACCGCCGGAGCATTGGCGGTCGGCCTCCTGGCGGGAGCCCTCGCGGTGACGCTGGCCATCCGGCCCCAGGTCCTGGCCCAGACCGTCCCCACGTACAGCCTGCCCGGGCTCTACTCGGCCGCGTTCGACGGAGCCGGGATACAGGCCAACGCCATTGTCGCCGGCGACGGCTCTACCGCCTGGCAAATCCCACCCTCCGCCCTCGCGCCGACTCCGGCCGAGGACCGGTGGCTCAAGACCGCTAGCGACGACGCCACCGCCACGGAGTGGGCGGAGCTGCCGGAAAACAGGCTGCTGCCGGAGTACCTGAATAGCGCACTTGCTGGGCGGTTCCTCTCGGTTACCACGATAGACAACGCCAACCCACGGGCCGAATGGGTGGGCATCTCACAGTGGCCCGGTCATGCGTCAGTGACGCCCGTCGAAATCGCCCACAATACAGGGGCCTTTACCATGCGGGCCACCCTGGACAGGGTATCCGGGACATTCCCTGCCGGCGCCCAAATGCGGCTGGTGGCCTACACCCGCACCGGGGATTTCGTACACGCCGTGGCGAACGACTTCAGCACGCCAGCGACCCTAACCTATACCGCAGATCAGACTACTGCCCTGCTGCTACAGGCCCGAAATCACACACTGGTGGCCACGCTCCAGGTCTATGACGACAATCAGGCCACTACCTTGTTGGCCGAACTGCCGGTGTACATCACTGTCAGGCAAATAGCCGATGCGCCCGACAACGCAGCCACCGCCAAGCAATACGAGTTGCAGGTTCCCGCCAGCGGGGCCGCGACGTGGGTGGAGGCGACCGGCGGCACAGTGGACCAATCGGCCCGCGATGCCGCAAGCGAGGCCCAGACCACTGCTGATGGCGCAGGCACCGCCGCCGAGAACGCTCGGAGCGCCGCCGACGCTGCCCAGAGTGACGCCAATACCGCCAACGCCGGAATCGCCGACCTCCAGAACCGACTCGTGGCCCTCCGCAACATCCGCTACATTGGGACCTCCAGCGCCTACAACACGCTGGTCACGGCCCAGAGCTCCAGCGACACGCCGATCATGGTGCTGGCGACCGCGCGCCTCACGGGTACGGTCCGCGGCGCGGCCTATGATTACCCGGTGGGCACGCTGATTTACCTGGCGCCCAGGACGACCTCGCCCCAGGCCCGGCCCTTCGTCATCCCCTACCGATTCGAGGCCGCCGTCGGGTCTTCACCCTCGACCCTGCCGGTGGGCACGCACACCATCGTGGCCACCGCCAAGCTCACCACTGGCACAGACACCGTAAAATACAGTCGCAC